>OQVP01000105.1_pt1 | contig 29120 bp, 25 predicted proteins | sample 1691541 | NCBI WGS metagenome assembly OQVP01 (sample SAMN03418258, study PRJEB22391) | human gut metagenome | biome: human-gut; feature: organic feature; material: feces | host: Homo sapiens | place: Tanzania | collected 2013-01 | reverse complement strand
TTGTATTTCTATCCTAACAAAGTGGTGGATGTAGCAAAGAACATTAAGCCTTCTGCTCGTGGAGAATATGAGATTACAACTGTCAATCAGCAGTTCTTAAATGATGGAGAGCTGAAGGTTCAGACTCTTGGTCGTGGCTTTGCATGGTTGGATACAGGTACACATGATTCACTCTCAGAAGCATCGACTTATATAGAGGTTTTGGAAAAACGTCAAGGTCTAAAGGTAGGTTGCCTTGAGGGTATCGCTTATCGTCAAGGTTGGATTAGTGAGGAGCGTATGCGTGAAGTCGCACAGCCTATGCAAAAGAACCAGTATGGTCAATACTTACTTCAAGTTATTGATGAACTAAAAGAAACTGGTAATCCTAATCTTTAGGTTATAGTAAGTAGGTTAAAGAGTTTTGAACAGATAATTTCTGCTCATGACTATAATCAAAAGTGAAAAGAACTTAAAGCTCATAATTAACCATCATGTTCAGTTTCGAGAATCTTTTGGTATATAAGAAGGCAAGGGTACTGGTAAAAGACGTATATAATCTTCAGAGGGAGTTCCCTCGCGAGGAAAAATATGAACTTGGAGACCAGATTCGTAGATCTATTACATCTGTTACTTCTAATATTGCTGAAGGTTCTGGTCGCGAAAGCATAAAAGAAAAGATTCATTTTCTTGAAATAGCTTTTGGCTCTTTGATGGAGGCTTTTAGTCAGCTACAAAATGCACAAGATTTAGAATATATTAAACAACAAAAGGTTGAGGACATTCGTCCACAGTTTGAAGAAGCAGCAAAGATGATTTCTGGTTTGAAAGCGTCTTTAGAAAAGAAACTTTAACCTGTAGCGAAGCGTTCTTTAACCTATTAACTATACAAGAATGGAAGTAATAAAAACAAATATTGATGGGGTGGTAATCATTGAACCAAAAGTGTTTAAGGATGCCCGTGGATATTTCTTTGAGTCATTCTCCCAAAGGGAGTTTGACGAGAAGGTGTGTAAACTTAACTTTGTGCAGGACAACGAAAGTATGTCTTCATATGGTGTGATGCGTGGCTTGCACTTTCAGCACCCACCATTCACACAGAGCAAACTGGTGCGGTGCGTTAAGGGTGCTGTGCTGGATGTAGCTGTGGATATACGCAAGGGCAGCCCTACTTATGGGCAGCATGTGGCCGTGGAATTAACGGAGGAAAACCATCGGCAGTTCTTCATCCCTAAAGGTTTTGCCCATGGCTTTGCCGTATTAAGTGAGACAGCAGTGTTCCAGTACAAATGTGATGAGTTCTATCATCCTGAGGCTGATGGAGGGATAAGTATTCTTGATGACTCATTAGGTATTGACTGGCGCATCAAAGACCATGCTATTCTCAGTGAGAAAGACACTAAGCATCCTCGACTGAAAGAATTTGATAGTCCGTTTGATATTAAGAGAATGTAGCATAAAGCCAAGGAAACTGGCATTCTTTCAGAGCCGCTCGACGAAGTCGCTTTCAAGGAAAGATCTTTTGAGGGTTAAGTCCGAGACTTTTACATGAAACTGAAACAAAAACAGAAGTATGAACTTTTGGAGCAGCGAGAGCAGAAGAGAATTTATTCTCATTATGCCGAGTCGTGACAAAAGTGCATGATAAACGTAGTTTAACATGAAAGGAATAGTTCTCGCCGGTGGTTCTGGCACACGCCTTTACCCAATTACTAAGGGTGTCAGCAAACAGCTTATCCCAATATTCGATAAGCCGATGATTTATTACCCAATTTCTGTATTGATGTTAGCTGGTATTCGTGAGATATTGATTATCTCAACTCCATACGACATGCCTGGCTTCAAACGATTGCTTGGTGATGGTAGCAACTATGGCGTACACTTTGAATATGCAGAGCAACCTTCTCCTGATGGCCTTGCTCAGGCTTTCACTATTGGTGCCGATTTCATTGGCAGCGATGCTGCCTGCTTGGTGCTTGGTGACAACATCTTCCATGGAGCAGGTTTCTCAGCTATGCTACGCAAGGCTGTAGATGATGCCGAACAGAATGCGAAGGCAACTGTTTTTGGCTATTGGGTGTCGGATCCTGAACGTTATGGCGTGGCAGAATTTGATAGTGATGGCAACTGCCTGAGCATTGAAGAAAAGCCAGAGCATCCTAAGAGCAACTATGCAGTTGTAGGATTGTATTTCTACCCTAATAAAGTGGTAGAAGTAGCCAAGAATATCAAGCCCTCTGCTCGTGGGGAGTATGAGATAACCACGGTTAACCAGAAATTTTTGGAAGATGGCGAGTTGAAAGTGCAAACCCTTGGTCGTGGTTTTGCATGGCTTGATACAGGTACTCATGACTCACTTGCCGAAGCATCTACCTATATTGAAGTTATAGAGAAACGTCAGGGCTTGAAGGTTGCTTGTTTGGAGGGCATTGCTTATCGCAAGGGTTGGATAACTGGAGAAAAGATGCGCGATCTTGCCCAGCCCATGCTGAAGAACCAATATGGCCAGTACTTGCTCAATGTGATAGAAGAGGTGGAGCGTACTGGGAATCCAAATCTCGATTAGAATTGAAACTTAAATTCATAAATATGAACATTCTTGTAACAGGAGCCAACGGACAGCTTGGCAATGAGATGCAAATCGTTAGTAAAGGAGGCACAGACAAGTATTTTTTAACAGATGTGTGCGATGGATATGAGAATCTAGATATCACCGATTTAGAAGCTGTACGAGCATATGTGGCAGGACATGACATTAATGCAATAGTCAACTGTGCTGCATGGACAAATGTAGATGGTGCAGAAGCACCAGATAAATATGAGGTAGTTGAAAAACTCAACGCCGAAGCACCGAAGAACCTCGCCATAGCCATGAAAGAGGTGAATGGCTTGCTCATTCACATAAGTACAGACTATGTCTTTGGCGGCGACCCTTACAACATTCCTTGTAAGGAAGAACAGGAAGGAACACCCACAGGAGTATATGGCATGACCAAACTACATGGCGAAGAGAATATCATTGCTATTGGTTGTAACCATGTAATCATCCGCACTGCATGGCTTTATAGCGAGTTTGGGAAGAACTTTGTCAAGACCATGCTTAATCTGACAGCCACAAAGCCCCAGTTGAAAGTTGTCTTTGACCAAGTTGGAACACCCACTTATGCCCTCGACCTTGCAAATGCTATTTATAAGGTAATCGATACTTGGCGCTCGAGTTTAACTCGCTCATACCCTCAGGGTCTTGAGAACATGAAACCTGAAACTTGGAGCCAAAGTGGTATTTACCATTATAGTAACGAGGGTGTTTGTTCTTGGTTTGATTTCACCAAGATGATTGCAGAATATGCGGGTCATAAAGACTGTGACATCCAACCCTGCCACTCTGATGAGTTTCCGTCTCCTGTCAAACGCCCTGCCTATAGTGTCCTTGACAAGACCAAAATCAAGCAAACCTTCGGCATCGCCATTCCCTATTGGACTGATTCTCTCAATCAGTGCCTAAGAAACATGGGCATTTGATTTTCTTTTAATTTTTTATCAATTTTCTTTTAATATCTCGCCAAAGGCGACCCCAAAACATGAAACGTACGATTGTAATTACAGGCGGTGCAGGCTTTATTGGAAGTCATGTTGTGCGCCTTTTTGTGAACAAATACCCAGAGTATCATATCATCAACCTTGACAAGTTGACCTACGCTGGCAACTTGGCTAATTTGAAGGACATTGAGGACAAGCCCAACTATGAGTTTGTCAAGATGGACATTTGCGACTTTGATGCCTTCTATAAGCTGATGCAAGAAAAGAAAGTGGATGGTATCATCCATTTGGCAGCAGAAAGCCACGTAGATAGGAGCATCAAAGATCCTTTCACCTTTGCCCAGACCAATGTGATGGGAACTTTGAGTTTGTTACAGGCTGCAAAGCTCTATTGGGAGTCGGCATGTGTACCTGGAACTTGGAACTTGAAACATGAAACGGACGAAGTCCCCTGTCGATTCTATCACATCAGCACGGATGAAGTTTATGGAGCACTCCAGATGACACATCCCGATGGTATCGAGCCTCCCTTCACCACCAAAGCCAGCAGTGGAAAACATCACATGGCATACGGTGACAAGTTCTTCACAGAAGACTTGAAATACACCCCTCATAGTCCCTACAGTGCTGCCAAGGCAGGAAGTGACCACTTCGTGCGTGCCTTCCATGACACCTATGGACTGCCCACCATCGTGACCAACTGCTCAAACAACTATGGTCCGTACCAGTTCCCAGAGAAGCTGATACCCTTGTTCATCAACAACATCCGTCATCGCAAGCCGTTGCCTGTCTATGGCAAGGGTGAGAATGTACGTGACTGGCTTTATGTCGAGGATCATGCCCGTGCCATTGATGTCATCTTCCATAAGGGCAAGATAGCCGAGACCTATAACATTGGAGGCTTCAACGAGTGGAAAAATATAGATATTATTAAGGTAGTCATCAATACAGTTGACCGTCTTCTTGGCCGTAAGGAGGGTGAGGACTTAGACCTTATCACTTACGTCACCGACCGTGCTGGGCATGATTTACGCTATGCCATCGACTCATCGAAGTTGCAGCGTGAACTCGGTTGGGAACCAAGTCTCCAATTCGAGGAGGGCATTGAAAAGACAATCAAGTGGTACCTCGATAATCAGGAGTGGTTGGATAATGTCACATCAGGTGATTACCAGAACTATTACGTTAATATGTATTCGAGTAAATAGTAAAGTAAAGAATTTTCTAAGTTGATTTTATGTATTACATAAATCCGCAAATTAAAGATTTGGTCCGAATTTTCGACCAAAATGAGAGAAAAGATTATCTGCGTCTTGACCTAAACGAGAACCCAGGAGGTCTGCCACAGGAGTTTATTAACCAAGTGTTGAAGGATGTCACACCGCAGTTCGTGGCTCAGTATCCAGAGACACTTCACTTCACGGAGGTACTGGCCAAGTTCCTTGGAACGGACATTCAGCACCTTTGCTTGGTAAACGGCTCTGCCGAAGGCATACGCTACATCATTCAAGCATTTACATCACCAGGAGGTAAAGTCGTAGGAGTAGTACCATCATATTTTATGTTCCAAGTCTATTCAGAGATGTATGGACGTGACTTCGTGAAAGTTCCGTATAATGAAGACCTCACGATGGATGTCAGCAACATTATCAGCGAGATGACCAATGAGACACAACTCCTGATATTGCTGAACCCCAATAACCCGATGGGTAATGTCTATAGCGATGAAGAGTTTGAGCAGATAATGAAGGTGGCAAGGGAGAAGCAGATAATAGTGCTGGTGGATGAAGCCTACCACTACTTTTATCCAAAGACTTTCATCAAGTATGCACTGGAACAGGAACATGTGTTTGTCACACGTACCTTCTCAAAACTTTTCTCAATGGCAGGATGTCGTTTGGGCTATGTGGTAGGATGGCCAGAAGGTGTGAAGATGGTGCAGAAACTCTGTACGCCTCATAACACCAATGCCTTTGCAATGAAGTTTGCAGAAGAGATTATCACCCATCCAGAGGTGTTGAATGCCTTAATAAGTAATTTCAATGAAGGGCGCAATTATCTTGTAGAGGCTCTTGACGCGAATGGTTATGCTCATAAGGGCGAAGCAGGAAACTTTATCTTCATCAAGGTTAAGACTGATGCAGAGAAAATAGTAGTAAGGATGAAAGCAGAGAAGAAAATTCTCATTAAGTCGTATCCCAATGTAGGTGATTTTGGCACCTGCCTTCGTGTCTCGATAGGGGAAAAGAAGTATATGAAGAAGTTCATGGGTGCATTGCTCGATTTAGACTATTAAACATAGTTCATGACGAAAGTAATTACATACGGCACATACGATTTACTTCACTATGGACATATCCGTCTGTTGGAGCGAGCAAAGGCTCTTGGCGATTATCTCATCGTTGGAGTTACCGCCGATGGCTTCGATCAGGCACGCGGTAAAATCAATGTGCAGCAGCCCTTGATGGAGCGCATCGAAGCAGTGAAGGCAACGGGTTTGGCCGACGAAATCATTATCGAAGAATATGAAGGTCAGAAAATTGATGACATCCGTCGTCACGATGTAGACATTTTTACGGTTGGCTCTGACTGGAAAGGCCATTTTGACTACCTCAATGAGTTCTGCAAGGTCGTTTATCTAGACAGGACAGAAGGAGTCAGCAGTTCGGAAATCAGGTCTGAGAAGCGTGAGATACGCATAGGACTGATAGGCGAACTACCCTATCTTGATAAGTTCTTGAATGAGAGCAAGTATGTAAATGGTGTAGCCATCAGTGGAGTGTGCTCCCACGACACCAGGCTTCTTTCGGAAGAGTTGAGGCAAAAGCCAACATTCGATGCAGGCCATCTTGAAGGGCTACTCCAAATATCTGATGCCATATACATATTTTCAAGTCCTCAATATCATTATGAGCAGATAAAGCTGGCATTGCGAGAGGGGAAGCATGTCCTTTGTGAAAGTCCCCTTACACTGGATTCAAGTCAGTGGCAGGAACTTAGAACAATGGCAGAAGAACGACACATAGTTTTGATGGACTCACTGAAAACTGCATACGCCACGGCCTATTATCGTTTAATACTTCTTGCGAAGAGCGGTATTATTGGTGACATTGTTTCAGTTGACAGCATCTGCACCAGTATGAGTAACTTACAACTTAGCAAGAGTGAGCATTTTCCATATATATGGAACAGTATCTCAGAATGGGGAACTACAGCCATGCTGCCTATCTTCCAACTTTTAGGGACAGGCTATGTGCAGAAGCAGATGACAACACGACTGATGCCAGATGATGACACCTTCGACCTGTTTACGAAAATATCCTTTGTCTATCCTAATGCAGTAGCCTCCATGAAGGTTGGACAGGGTGTTAAGTCAGAAGGCGAACTTATCATTTCAGGCACCAATGGCTACTTATATGTGCCGGCCCCTTGGTGGAAAACCGACTATTTCGAGGTTCGCTATGAAAACCCAGCCCACAACAAGCGCTATTTCTATCAACTTGAAGGTGAAGGTATACGTTACGAGATAGTCAGTTTTGTGAAATCCATCCAGACTGGTAAGTCCTTTGCCTATATTGAAGATGACATTTCGAGAGCGATAGTCAAGATTATGAGTGATTTTGTACATAAAAAGTATATAAAAATCTAAAAATGAAGAAGTTATTTATATTAAGCCTCCTTGCTTTATGCACTGGGGGGCAATTTTTTGAAAGCACAGGAAACTGAGAAGAAGTCACCTTTCGGTGCTTCGGTAGAATTAACCTCAAAGTACCTTTGGCGTGGACAGGAGTATGGTGAAGCACCAACTATCTTTCCGACATTGAGTTATGGCATTGGTGGCCTGAGCGTGTATGCCACCGGAGTCTACACGTTTGACAACTCGTAGCGAGAGGCAGACCTTGGCATCAGCTATACGCTCAAGGATTTCACACTGGGATTTGCAGATTACTATTATCCCACAGCGACAGGAGAGCGTGACAAACTATTTGAATTTAGCAGCCATAAGACAGGGCATCTGTTTGAAGCGTGTTTGTCGTATGTACCATCAAACTTCCCTGTCTCAACGATGGTCTCCACCTTCTTCGCTGGAGCTGACAAGAACATTAATGGCAAATAGGCATGGTCAACGTACGCAGAACTGGGTTATCACTATGATTTCTCAGAAACAGACGTTTTCTCTGTCACATTGGGTGCCAGTCTGAACAAGAGTCTTTACAACAACTTTGAGACAGGATTCTCTGTGGTCAGCATTGCCCTGAAGTATGCTACAGAGATACCTACGTAAGAAGTTCAGTATCCCTGTCAGTGCTCTATATGTAATCAACCCCCAAAAGGAGAAGTCGTTTATTGCATTCTCCATCGGACTTAATATTTAAGCAACGATGAATGCAATAATTATGGCAGCGGGAATGTCATCCCGTTTTGCACCTCTTTCATATGAGAAGCCCAAGGGACTGCTTAAAGTAAAGGGCGAAATATTGATAGAACGTCAGATACGACAGTTTCAAGAGGCAGGCATCACCGATATTACCCTTGTGGTGGGTTATATGAAGGAGATGTTCTTCTATCTGGAGGATGAGTTCAATGTAAAGATTGTAGTCAATGATGACTATTTTCGCTACAATAACACTTCGTCGCTGATACGTGTGCTGGACAAGATTGACGAGACCTTTATTTGTTCATCTGACAACTACTTTACTGAGAATGTTTTCTTGGAGAAGCCTGCATCAGGCAACTATGCAGCAGTCTATGCAGAAGGACCGACAGACGAATACTGTTTAACCGTTGATGATGATGATGTCATAACAGGAGTAGGCATCGGTGGGTGTGATTCTTGGTTTATGAGCGGTCATGTTTATTTCGACCATGATTTCTCTTCCAGGTTCTGCCCCATGCTGAAGGCAGAATATGAAAAAGAGGATGTAAAGCAGCACCTATGGGAAGAATTCTACATGAAGCACCTTGATGTGCTAAAGTTGAACATAAAGCGCTATGAGGCCGGCATCGTGCAGGAGTTTGACTCACTTGATGAACTTCGCGAGCTCGATGCCCACTATGTCAACAACACCAATTCCCGTATTTTGAAAAACATCTGTCAGGTGCTGGGGTGTGAAGAGAAAGATGTATATCTCATCAAGACTCGCTAGGCAAAGCCACTTGGAGCAGCAGGCCGTTGGTTCAACCTCTCGTCTGATGCAATGGCAGGATTGCTTGCTGGTACAGCCAATGTACTGGCTCTGTTTGGTATGGTGAAAGACTTGAAACTAGAGGACAAAGTGAAGTGCATAGTCTACAGTGTATGTGCAGCTTTCCTTATAGGCGACCACTTGGCTTTTACGGCTAATTTCCAGCCTACGCTTATCTTCCCTGTGATGATAGGCAAGTTTGCTGCCGGTGTGTTGGCTGTATATATAGCAACTCTATTTTTGAATAAAAAGATACTTAAGGTTACACAACAATCTTAAAATACGTGATTTTCAATTATAAGTTACAATGGATATTATAAAAATAGCATTTTTTCGACATGTAAAAGATCTTTGTATGGCTTTTTTGAGGTTTCTAAATGGATTTATAACGAAACCTCAAAAAAACATTATGTTTTTGCCACATGGGAATTGCCGTTACGATAACTATGATGTAATTAACTTTAGTTCTGATAACGTACTCGCTTTGTTGAATTACGTATTACATACGGAATGTTATAACGACTATCATCTCTATGTGGTTTACTATCATTCAAGCAAATTAAATAAATATCTTGATTATTGTCGAAACAATCATTTAGAGAGAATACGGTTTGTTCATCGGGACGATAAAGTGGAATTTGTAAAAGCCATAATAAGAAGCAAGATAATTTTTACAGATAACTATTATGAGCCAATACGTTATAAGGCAAAAAAACAGCAAGTAGTCTGCCTGGGGTATTATGCGGCTCCTTTTAAGGATGATTTTTTTAAAGTAGAACGTACAGGATTTACAAACTCGCTGCACAAAAGCGTTGTCTATAGTAAGGCATTTGATTTTCATATTTCTAACTCAGATCTCTGCTCTCGTTTGATTTCATTGGATTCTCTTATTTGGTATCCACATTTTCTTCCCTTAGGATTCCCGAGAAATGATATTTTTTACAAGCAGGAAATTCATGGTAAAATAGAAACTCTGATAAAATCTTGTATCAAAAACGTCGATTTTGATAAAATCGTTTGTTATGCTCCTACTTACAGAGATTATGAGAATAGTGACAATGTGTTAAATGATTCTTTATTAATACATAATAAAACCATATTTGGTAGTAAGGATTTACGGGAAGATGAAAAACTACATACAGTGTTAGAAAAGACAAATTCGATTATTATAGCCAAACTTCATCCACGACAGGAACAGTCTGTTATTATAAGTAATAACAATAGGAGAATTATCATGTTTTCGGAGTTGTTAAAGCATTGTACACTGAGTCTGCAAGAGTTGTTAGCTGTTTCTGATATTTTGATAACAGATTATTCTTCAACTTTTTATGATTATCTTCACTTAAGAAGGCCCATATTGTATTATTTTTATGATATAGAAGTTATGACAAGTAAGAGGGGACTGTTTATAGACCCCATAACACCTTTATGTGCAGGTAAAGTGACATACAATATTAAAGAGTTGTCGATAGAATTGGAAAAGGCTATTGTTCAAGGAGATAGCTCTGCACAACAACGTGAGCATGTATTTCAACTAATAAACAAATATAAAGACGGAAACTCGGCAAAGAGGATTGCTGAGTATTTCCTGAGCTGATAATATGACTGACATAAGAAGCAATACTATAGCAGGTGTAAAGTGGAGTGCCATTGACAAATTTTCTGTCCAGGGAGTTCAATTTGTTATAAGCATTATACTTGCCAGACTACTACAACCAGATGTCTTTGGCGTAATAGCAATGTTAACGATATTTATTGCTATTTCTCAGACATTTGTTGATAGTGGTTTTTCGAATGCTCTTATAAGAAAGGTTGACAGGACAGCCGATGATTTTTCAACTGTATTTATCTTCAATATTGTTGTTGGGATATTGTGCTTTGTAGTATTCAGCCTATGCGCTCCATTTATTGCAGAGTTTTATGGTATGCCCATCCTTACAGAGGTTATTCCGGTATTAGCTATTACATTAATCTTGGACTCGTTGAGGATTGTTCAAACATCTATTTTTACAATTAACATAGATTTTAGAACGATTTCAATTATAAATTTTTCCTCTGCGTTAATCTCTGGAATATGTGGTATTATATTGGCGTACAGCGGGTTTGGTGTATGGTCTTTAGTGATGCAAACCCTGATTCGATCTGCTCTTGCTTCTTTTCTGACATTTTGCATGTCTAAGTGGAAGCCTTTATGGAAATTTTCAATATCATCCTTCAAGTCTCTTTTTTCTTATGGTAGTAAGCTTCTTGCAGCAGGGCTAATCAATACAATATACTCTAATATTTCCCCACTTGTAATTGGAAGGTTTTACACGTCTAAGGACTTGGGGTTATATGACCGTGGAAGACAGTTCGGAATACTTCCGTCAAATTACATAGTACAGATTTTTGTACGTGTTACTTTCCCCATACTGTCTCAGATACAGGATGACCAACAGTTGCTGATACAGACTTATCGGAAATATATTAAGTTGACTTCGTTGGTAATGTTCTTCATTATGGCATTGATTGTGGCATTGGCAAAACCCATTATCATGATTCTTTTAACTCCATTATGGTCTGATGCTATTATATATTTACAACTATTTTGTTTGGCGGAGATGTTTAATCATATTACAAACCTTAACCTCAATTTATTACAAGTTAAAGGGTATTCTAATTATTTCTTGAAACTGGAAATCATAAAAAAATCCATTTCATTTGCGTTGTTGGCGTGTGCTATCCCATTTGGCATAATAGCAATATGTATTTCACAGATTATCTATTCTCAAATAGCTCTTTACATTAATACATACTATACTCAGAAACTCTTTGGAGTAGGATATTTTACGCAGATGAAGGATTTCTTAAAATATTTGGTTGCAGCATTTGCAGCTTGTATTCCGTCTTTTATGATGGTATCATTCGATTTCCCTTATTTATTGACAATATTGTTAGGCTTCTTCTCAGCTCTTTTATTATATTTTATGTTTTTTTTGAAGCATGATGACGTTACACAGCAAATGCGCGAGGAGTTCTCACGCGTAGTTAAGAAATATTTAGCGAAAGGTGGATGCAGATGATGCTTAATGGTATAAATGTTTTACTGGCATTATTGTCAATCGGTAAGAGATGCAGTCTCCGCACCCTGTCAATAATTCTAAGTTTACTATTTTTTGTGGAGGCTTCAGCAAAACGTGTTATATGTGACACGGAAGTTCAACATATAGAGTCGATGTTTACTTATGAGCGATGTAAGTATGTTATCAAGAAAAACCACATACTTCAGGATAAGATAACAATACCCCCTGATTGTGAAATATGTTTTGAGGGTGGATCCCTATCTGGTAGCATAAAGTTTACAAATACTCTGTTGAGCGGTCGGGTAAAGTTGCATGGATCGAATTTGGACGGACATGTAAATAATAAAGTCTTTCGGTCTGAATGGCTATGTTATGGTGACGGACTTCATGACGATGCACATAATGTTAATCAGATGATAGATGTTTGTGGAAAAGTGCATTTCTGTAACGGAGTATATTTGATGAAAACTATGCATAGAGCCCCCAAAGTAGATAAGGTGGTGAGCGATGACTGGCAGCCTTTTTCACATATAGGTATTTCTATGTCAAACGTTGAATTAAAAGGCATTGACCCGGGAGTTGTTTTCCTATCGGAAAAACCTAGTTGTATGATTTGCATTTATTCTGTGCCATATAAATTCGAAGAGATAGTAAAGAACATTAATATCGATAATATCACATTTCGTTGTTTGAATGAAGGAAAGGAAATCCTTCAGTTGAAACATACTATCAAGGTATTGGGGGTTAATGGCTTACGGATTAAGAATTGCATATTTGATGATTTTTGGGGCGATGCCATTTGCCTGCACAGTTATGGCGATATGCCTTCTACTGGGGAGAGAACTAGAAACAGTAATGTTATAATCAAGAACAACCATATAAAAGGTGGTCCCCATTACAAAACTCGTAATGGAGTGGCGGTGGTAAATGGCGTAAACGTTAGGATAGAAGACAATATAATCGAACAGACATCTGGGGAAGGAATGCCTGGTGCTATTGACGTGGAGGCGAACAGTCATGCTTTCAGCGTTGACAATATTGTTATCAAGGACAATATCATCAAAAACTGTAAAGGTACTGCTGGTGGCATTTGTATTAATTCTAAAGGATTTCAAGCTCCCGCACATAATATTATGATTATAGGTAATCACATAAGTGGTTGTACATCTGGACTGGCATTTGTTGTCCAAACAGAGAATACAACTTGGAACTATGTTGTAAAACGTAATGTGATAGAAGCAGATACTCCCCCCTACCAGTTTGTCGGAGAGGGCAAATCCAAGGATTGGCTATTTAAGAATAATGTATTTAAGAAAGGGGCATCAACGAGAATACCAGGTAAGATTCAAGTAGAAAGATTGATAGATAAAGGTAATATATTTGGAAAGAATTAGAGTATGAAATTTATCAAGAAAGTTATTAGAGGTAATTATACACTATTTGAGCTCTCACGAGAATTGTATGAATTCACAAGACGGAGACGGGGGGTGAAAATTATTAACAAAGGATGCGCCAAGTTGGAAAAGAATTGCATTGGTGATAATAATCAGGTTTTTATTGGAGCAGGATCTATACTTCATGCTACTGAAATCTATATTCGAGGCAACAACGTGAACATAAAGATAGGTGAAAACGTAATAATCGGCAAAAGAAGCTCTATTCGTTGTGAAGGTGACAATATATCTATCAGTATAGGTGACAATACCACGATGACGCGCGATGTACATATTTGTTCACAAGAAGAAGGGACTTCGATAACCATTGGGAATGATTGTATGTTTAGCAACAACATAATTGTACGCACAAGTGATTCCCATCCAATCTATGGCAATACAGGCGAACGATTAAATAAAGCAGCATCGGTTGCAATAGGTAATCATGTGTGGATAGCTCCTGAAACAACAATCATGAAGGGCGTGATAGTAGGAAATAACTCAATACTTGGGTCGAAATCGATGGTAACAAAAAATATACCAAACGATTGCTTGGCTGTGGGTATTCCAGCAAAGCCAGTGCGCTATGAAGTGCAATGGACTCGGGAAAAACTGTTCTAAAATGAATAATAATGATAGGGATTTTTCTTTTACACATTTCTGTCGTAATTTTGGCAATGTTATTTGCCTATATTGGAGTAATTTACAATAAAAGGCATCATAGTAAAGGATACAAATGGAACTATGGCTATTTGCTGTCCTTTTTGCTCTTGTTGATATTTCTGGGATTCAGAGTGTCATTAGGTCGTGATTGGAACAATTATGAACGGATATATACGGATATCAATCAACAAGATTTTGTTTTCGGAGAATCTCGCGAGTTGGGATTTTTATTACTTGTTAGGTTTCTTAATTTTTTCGGGCTTGAATTTCAAAGCTTCATTCTCGTGACATCTTTCTTGACACTATGTTTGTTTTTCAATGCGTATAAGAAGATATACTACCTCTTGCCATTCGGAATATTTATTTTTTTTATGGACTGGGGATATCCTGTTGTTATCAATACAATCCGTCAGGGAATAGCGTTGTTTGCTTTTATGAATGCAGTTCGTTATATAGACAACCCAGAAAAGAATTCAGGAAGATACTTTCTGCTTTACATTCTTGGAGGAAGCCTTTTTCATTATTCTATATTACTTTTCCTGCCAACGTACTATATTGGTAAGATAAAACAGGATCAACTTTTGTTCTCACTTACATGCCTTGTGGTATTTATCATGTCATTATTTGTCATAACACCTCTTTACAGAGAGACGATGTCTGTAGTTACAAAATATGAGGGTTATGAGACAGCAACACACATTCTTAATGATAAGAGTTCTTTTGGGCTTGGTGCTACACTTGTTCTACTTATCAGATTTGCCCCAATTATTTTGTATCAGAAGGTAAAGAAAGAAAATCCAATTTTGTTGAAATACTTTGTTTTATACTATATTGGATTAAGTATTTACTACGGGTTCTATGAATTTTTGCTTATTACTCGATTCACCTTTTACTTCCAATTCTTGGAAATTTTTGTATTGTCTTATTTTATATATTATATGACATCGTATAAAAAGCGCTACATTATGTTTGGTGTTTTATACGTGGGGTTTATAGTTTTTAACTATATTTATACATTTATAGACTTTGTAATAGATCAGGTAGCAGGCCCTGATTATTCAGTTATGTTTATGGAATTTAGACTATTAGATATATAAGGTTCTGAGTATGAAATACAATTTCACTATTATTATTCCACACAAGAATATTCCCGACTTGCTCAATAGGTGTCTTTTGTCAATACCGCATAAGGACGATATTCAAATTATTGTAGTTGACGATGCCAGTAGGAATGTTGAGACATTAGAACAACTTGCGTTAAGTTTTCCTTATGTCGAGTTTATATATACCAAAGAAGGTAAGGGCGCTGGATATGCCAGAAATGTTGGTCTTACCAAAGCAAAGGGAGAATGGCTTATATTTGCTGATGCTGACGATTACTTCTCAGAGTCATTTGAGAGACTTGCCAATCAACATAGTAAAGACAAAGCTGATATCATTTATTTTAGAGCTTCAAGCGTATTTTCCAAAAGCCTAAAGCCTTCTCCAAGACTCAACAACAGAATTGCGGCTCTGATTCGCTATAAGGAGTACTCCAAAAAAATTAATGATTTTTGTAGATATTTCTATACAGAGCCTTGGGGGAAAATGATTCGTCGAGAGTTGGTTCAACGACACAATATTACTTTCGACGAGACTCCGGTAGCCAATGACTTTTACTTTTCTATTATCTCAGGGTATTTCGCAAATACCATTGAATATGACCATTCTATTCTTTATATCTACACAGAAAGAGAGGGTAGTCTAAGCAATAATTATTGCGCCAATGAGACAGTTCTTAGAATACGACTTAGTGTCTATAAGAAAGTCCAAGACTTTTTAGATTCTCATCGTGTACCATATAATCCATTTTATCGGTTTTCTGTTTCAGAAAGCAGGAATCCTAACAGAGATTTTTCTGGTATCGTTGAAGACTTTTGGAGTCAGAATAATTTGAGCAAACTATATGTAATGTATCGATATGTAGTAGGAAAGTTGTATCAATACACATTTGGTGTTCACATATAGCAATATAACCATACAAGAATACAATTATGAAAGCAATCATTGACCTAAAGAAGGACTATTCTGAGGCAAGGGCATTGGAGGATCAGGAGATGATTCATGCTCCGAAGATGAAGGATGCGCTGAGGATAGTGAATGGGTTGATGGAGGAGGCACAGGTCTATGACGACCAACCACGACTACCTCTGCCACGAGTCCACAACACGATATCTATATTTGCCAGCAGGGGTGCAGGAAAGAGTTCCTTCCTTCTGTCGCTGATGAACCGCATCAAGGAGAGCCACAAGGAGGCCATCTATCTGCCACCAATAGACCCCTCACATATAGAGTCGAAGCAGCATCCTTTCGTGAATGTGCTGGCAGGAATCCATGAGGCCATCGACAAGGAGATGGAGACGAGATATGGTGATGTGGGAGATGTCATAGGGCTGGAGATGCGCCAAAACTCCATCAAACAAAAGAATCTGGTGTTAAAAGGACTTCAGACGATTGAAGGCATAGGACACTCGAACCTCTACGAGGAATGGACGGACGATGACTTTATCTCTATGCAGGGCATGGAACAGGCTCTAGCCTGCAACAATTTGGAAGTGAACTTCCATGAGTATGTGCGCCATGCACTGAGGATGGTGGGCAAAAAGAGCATCGTGATAGCCTTCGACGATATAGACATTGACTTCAAAAAGGGCTTCCAGATATTAGAGATGGTGAGGAAATACCTGACCAGTCCGCAGATAATTGTAATCCTCACGGGTGACCAGCAACTTTACACCACTCTAGTGAGGAAACACCAATGGCAGTTCTTCGATGATGACTATATCAACAAAGAGATGCAACACGCCAAGTCGCATGCCCAGACCTTTGCCATGATGGTGAACAATCTGGAGAACCAGTACATTGCCAAGGTGCTGAAGCCAGAGAATAGGATAAACCTGCTCACCATCAGTGAATATCTGGACGGCAAGGAAATGGAAATCAGCGTGAAATACAAAGATGGACGCACCACAGGGCTGACAGATTTCTATAAAGACCTTTTGTCGAGGCTAGGGGCACAGTCGGCATCGCAGGGTGAGATGGCCCACTTTATCACAGAGCTGTCGCTACGCGCCCAGATAAGGATTATGACGCTATGCAGGATGACATTGGAGACGGGAACAGAGGATGAGACTCGACATAGACTCGTTACGGGACTGATGAGCATTTTCTCGACAGACATCTATCAGAAGACTGACAATGCCAAGGAGCTGATAAACGGCAGCGCCATATATACTATCGAGATGCTGCGGATGCTGGTACACTCCAAGACGCTGTTCACCTCGTCCAATTTCATGCCCCAGACAGAAGACCTAATCTTGAACAAAGCATTGCTGGCTGTGGGCATCAAGTTCGACGATGACATGCAGTCGGACAATTCTCTGGTGTTCGATTTCTGGGCACGTATCTGCTATACGAAAGTGCTGACAGAGCGTTTGGGTGGTAAGACGGATGACGAGGTGACGGGAAAGATGATTGCCTTTAGCCAGATGGACTCAAACATCGGACTGGGCAAGAGCGTAGGCCTTAGCGAAGCATATTTTCAGGGGCAGACCTACAAACGAGGCGGTATGCTGATGCCAGGCTGCATCTACATCGGTAACGACGTTCCATCGCTGTTGGCTGAAAAGAATGAGTTTCTGCCGCTAATGCCCATGCAGGGAACGGTGGATGGACGGAACTCGGTGACGGTCATCGTGTCGGTTTATCGCATACTGGCAGTGCTGGCAGAGTTTGTGCAGCAGGTGAACCAGAACGATGGCAATCTTGAGTGGAATGCGCAGGTGGCTCTTGTCAAGCTTGGCCAGTATCGCAACTACATTGAACCCAGCACTAGTATGCCCTATATTGAAGATGAGATGCGCCCCAAGGAGTTGCCCTGGAATTATCTCGATGGTAATGGTGACCTGCAGAAGGTGGAGAATATGATTAGGATAGCCAGAGGATGGGCGAAGCACAAGGTGAAGGCATCGGTGCAGAAGTTGAACCGCGTGTTCACCCGCTTCTATTTCACCGTGATGCAATTGGAGGACAGGCATTATTCCAATCTCGGAGCAAAGCTGAACGACATCATTCTTGCCTTGATGAACGCTGCCATCGTGGAGGATGGTATAGAAAGCAAGACTGAGGGCATCAACATTAATCATATTGGCGACATCACACAGATTTTTGTGGAAAATTGGAGAGTTCTGCAGATTAACAAGAACAATGATAAAATCTGGCCTCTTTCGAAATGGCTGTTCCTGTGCCCAATACTCCGATTGTATGTTAACCCCTTTGTGCTGAATATGCTCAAAGACGATGCTCCTGACAAGGCTGGTGTGCTGTCAGCAATTGTACAATACAACCAGTGGCTCACGGAGCAGGAGGATGTAATGTACGAAATAAGTGCTTTGGAGAATCAGGGCAGTGAAATTGCTCGCAACCTGGCGAACATGGCTGTCCTTGAGCGAGGGCATCAGCTTGATGACACAATCGAAAACTATGAGTTCATGGTATCAGAAGCTAGGAACATTAAAGATTTTGAGCAAGTCAAGTTGTTCACCGCCAAGCTTGAAGAGTTGCGTAAGGAGCTGAAAACCTATCAGCAAGCAGCCACTTTCACTATGGTTCGCACGGACGAAGGACATTACGCCACTGCCTTCACAGACGTAGAAGAGCTAAGTGACATTAAGGATGACCTTCAGGAGAGGAATTACCGCCTGATGATGGAGAAGAAGGGACTGAGCGACCGAAAGAAGAAACTTGCCCAGAAAATAGAGGAAACAGCCTCATTCGTGAAAGAAGACTATGAGAAAATCAAGGAAAAGGTGAACCGCTTCTCCATTTATCCACAATATTGCACTATCAAGTTGAGCCAACGGTCATGATACCCGCTATAGCCCGTATATTCACAGACAACGAAAGCCTCTTGGAGTACGAGCGAGCATCTGGCATCTCCTGTGCGCCAGACATCGCTACTCTGAAGGTGCGACTGATGTTGCTGTTGAGGACTGATGACTACCAGATGCCGAACAATTACTACGACGGCATTTGCAATGATCAGTTGGGTGGAATTAGTTCTTTGGCAGAGCTGATGACGAAGGTTCCCAAGAGTTTGGCTGACAGGTATCTTTGCCGAAAAGACAGGCAAATTATGGTACGAGGCGAGCTGTTTTCGGAATGGATGGACGTCATCGTTGAGATGCCGCCTTCTCTGATGATAGCTGCCTGTTTGTTGGATGATTTTTCGTCAAGGGTTGTCAATCCTCACGATGTCAACCGATTCGTGGCAGAATATCTAAATCGTTATGCCCACACCTCACTACTGTCTCCCAATCTGCCAGATTTCGAATACTGGGTAAAGAACACTGATGGGTTGGAGGATTTGCATATCCACTTGAATGGTTCGACTGAAACGGACATCATCTGGCAATATCTCTTGGCGCACCCCTATGAAGCCGAAAAGATGCTGGATAGGAAAGCGCAGAACGTAGAAATTAAGAAACTCTCAGGACAGGTAATACCTGCACTGCGAGCCGATGTATTCAGAAAGCGACTGCTGACGGCAAAAAGGCTGAAGAACGAAATGGTGAGGCAAGTCTCAAAACGAATGCTGGACTGTCGGCTTGAACAATTGCATTATCTCTGGGGCAACTGGTCGGCACAGAGCGGGTTTGGCCCCATGATAGACGAGATCCTGTTCTATCTTTTCCTGCTGAGGGAACTGAAGATGACATGCTGCACCAGGCTTGCTGCGCAGCTGCATCATTATCTGCTCATCAAGGGAATTGTGCACCGAATGGTTGTCATGCAGCATCATCAATGGGGGTTTGAGCAATTCCAGGGCATCACCCTCGCTCCCTTGCGTGATGGCGTGGAACGAAACTACCAACGACGTTTTCTGCAACTGGCAGGAGTCTCAGACATACCCTGCTGGACTTTCGTTGAAGGACGGTTTTCGCCAAAGTTATCAGAAGACGGAAACATTCTCCTGCTTGACCGCATACGAAAGGGGTATGACAAGGCTGTTGGTGTCATGTTGTCAGATGCAGACAACAAAGAGAGGTTCCGACTCTCATTGATAGCACATTTCATCAAGGAGCAAGAAACACCAGCCACCAAGAAGGTGTTTGTCAGACATTCAAAGCTTCGCAACAGTCTCTTCACTAAGGCAACGGCTCTGATGAAGGTGATGAAGCGCCCTACATATGGAAAACTCATTGTGGGCATTGATGCAGCGGCCAGCGAGTTGGATGCCGGACCAGAAGTGTTTTCACCAGTCTTTAGGTACATGCGCAAGAAGGGCGTGAACCACTTCACCTATCATGTTGGTGAAGACTTCCGCCATCTTCTCAGCGGACTGAGAGCTGTGAATGAGGCTATGGACTTTCTGGAGATGCAAAGAGGTGACCGTTTGGGACATTGTGTGGCATTGGGCGTAAAACCAGAATTGTGGAGCGGACGCATCAAGGGCAAATGTTTCATATCACAAGGTGAGTGGCTTGATGACCTGCTATTTGTGTGGGACATTATCAGGACACGGCACACAAAGAGCCTATTTGAATGTCAGCTGAGGATAGAGAGCAGAATTCAGGAGTTGTGCTATGAAATCTATGGGAGAGTGGTGTCGCCATTGCAACTGACAAAAGCATGGCGATTAAGGAAGTTTGACCCCTATGACTACCTCCGGCAGTACTCAACCAACACCAAGTATTTCCAGATTGAGCAGGGAGAGGAACGCAAAGAGGTGGAAGCCCTGTTTGCCAACTCCGAGCTGCTGCAACTGATGCTACAGTACCACGCATCCACCACAGACCCATTGTATGCCAAGTGTCGTCATGCCTATGACAAGATGGTTTGCATCCCTGTAGATGACATCGTGTCGACAGAAAAGATGGAAGAAATCCAAAATCTCCTTCTTTACGATATGGCAATGCGGGGACTGGTCATAGAGGCATTGCCTACCAGCAACCTGCGCATAGGCTACTACAAGACCATGGACGAATACCATCTGAAGCGGTGGATAACTGATGATAGCGACGGGTCTGTGCCTCCTATAGTGTTGGGAACTGATGATCCTGGCATCTTTATGACTAACATTTACAACGAGTATGCCCGTGTGTACTGTCAACTCCAGAAACATGTGCGTTCCAATATGGGACGTATCGATATGATGAGACGTTTACACGAAACAAGTAAGATTTACCATTTTGAAAACAATGGATAGCGGAAGATACCCTTGTCTGGCATATATCTGTGCCAGTCTTGCCAATCCCAAACAATCGCCACGATATATCGTAAACAAGAAAGAGGGAAAGGTGTTTCTGTACCTCAGACTGGAATGGTCGGAAAAATCCCTGAAGATTTACGATACCCAGCGAGGCTGCATTGTGATGGGCGAAGGTTCGCAGTTCTATGACTTTAAGGAGAAGATTTATTTCATCCTGCGCAAGAAAGAAAGTATGTTCACAGGCTTTGACTTTCATAGCCACGAACCCTTCAAGGTGATTGTGACCGATGAGATAATCGACGTGTTCGACTATGGTACAGACCAGACGGCCAGATACCATGCAGTGTATGGATGAACAGAAAGAATTGAAGTATGAAGAATTCAGTTACAATATTATTAGCCACTTACAATTCTGAGAGGTATATCCGTGAACAGCTCGATTCGCTGTTTGCGCAGACCTTTCAGGACTGGCAACTGGTGGTGCGCGATGATTTGTCAACAGACAAGACATTGGATATTATCAAGGAGTATCAGAATCGTTATCCTGGTCGAATCCGTGTGCTTGACAGTGAGGGCAAATCGCTCAGAGCCTACGGAAACTTTTATGAGCTGCTCTCGAGAGTGGAAAGCGACTATTATATGTATTGCGACCATGATGATGTGTGGCTCCCGAACAAGATAGAACTTTCCATCAAAAGGATGAAAGAGATAGAAGAAGTGCATCCTGACCTGCCTATTATCGTGCATACTGACATGAGGGTTGTTGATGGCAATTTGAATTCTCTTTCTGAGTCGTTTTGGAAGTATTCGAGACTGTTGCCAGAGCATACCGAGTTCAAAGAACTGGTGCTGTGCAACAGCGTGAATGGTTGCACAATGCTGTTCAACAGGAAAGCAAAGGAGGTGGCGTTGCCTCATGTGGAACACGCTACGATGCACGACATGCTCGTGACGCAGTCGGTAGCAGCCAATGGGGGTGTAATTTCTCCTATCTATATGCCCACGGTGCTTTATCGCCAGCATGTGGATAATGTGGTGGGGGCGCACGAGCGCAACAAGAGTTTCTATGCAGCGAAAGTGAAATCTCTCGGGCAAACCCTACGGAATAATTATCGTGACTGGCAGCTGGCCAGCCAGATTAAATATTTCTCTTATTGGTCGTATTGGTGGACGAAAGTGAGAGTTTCTTATTATAGAATGAAAATTAAATAACGTATGAAAGATAGATGTAAGGTGGCGATATTAATCATTAACTATAATGGTAATGATGATACGCTACAATGTTTAAAGTCAGTTGACATGTATTGTAAGATGCATGACTACAATGTGTTCTTGGTGGATAATGCATCTGCTAATCCTTTGGAGGATAACGATCTGATGGCCTTCAAAACGAACATCAGTTATATCAAAAGTCCGAAAAACTTGGGTTTCGCAGGTGGCAATAATTTTGCCTTGTCTTATCTGGGGGGGAAAACAAAATTTGATTATCTTTTTCTCCTTAATAATGATACTGTATTGGTGGATGATTCTGTTGATCGACTAATTGCTAAATTGGAAGAAACAGAATTGTCTATTGGTGGAATTGTTAATTACTATTACGACAAGCCGAATATAGTATGGCAGGCAGGGAGTTTTATAAGACCTGCATTGCTATCAAGCAAAGAAGCAGAATTCGACAAATCTTCTGAAACCTTGGTTTGTGTAGATGCAATACCAGGTTCGTCAATGATGATTAAATTAGACGTTGTTGAAAAGTTAGGATTATTTGACGATAGGTATTTTGCTTATTATGAGGAAATAGACTTTTGTGTCAAAGCAAAAAAAGAGGGCTTTAAGGTCGCTTTTCTTCCAAATACGAAACTCCTTCATAAGGTGGGCAGGGCAAGCCCAAGTAGGTTAAAGCACTACCTAAGGTCAAGAAATACATTACTCTTCTATTCTTTGCATTTCAGAAAGTTCATGCTTGTTGGATATTCAAGGGTATTTATACGCACGATAAGAGATATTATAAAATCAAAGTTCCAAACTGATTACTTGTCCCCCATGATACGTGGTGTGAGTGATTATAGAAAAGGAAACTTTAAAGAAGGAGATATTTCAGCGTTTAAATAGGCTCTGCTGAATTATTATCTGTTCACAGACAGAGGGTCTACGTCTGCTACCCTCTGTCTGTGACTCGAAATTAATTCAGCAGACCCTAAGTAATCAATCAGATGGCGGGGCTTCAACAAAAAATATGAAACAATCGCTTCATGATTATAAATACATATTACATAAGAGCGAAATTAGTAAATTGAACCATGCTTATTTATACTTTAAATATAGGACATTATGCTATGTTAAGAGCTTGATGCCAGTTTCTATACTTAAACGATATCGCATACAAACATTATTTAATAAAATACAATGAATTTTAGGTTGTTAGATTGTACCTTGCGAGATGGCGGGTATTACACGAATTGGGACTTTGATTCCAAGATTGTTGACGCATATATTGACGCGATGAATCAATTGCCGATTGACTATTTGGAAGTGGGTTATCGGAACAATCCGGAAAAGGCGTATCTTGGTAAATTTGGCTATACTCCAGCAGCTGTGCTCAAACATATGCGAGAGACCTGCGCCAAGAAATTAGTAGTGATGCTCAACGAAAAGAGCACCAAGGTGGATGATTTGGAATTTCTGCTGAAGCCTATATTGGGGCTAGCTGATATGGTACGCATTGCCATTGATCCCAAAAATTTTGATAGAGCAGTTATACTAGCCAAAGCCGTCAAGGCAATGGGGTTTGAAGTGGGCTTCAACGTGATGTATATGTCCAAATGGTCGGAAATGGGGGATTTCCTGTCAAAGTTAAGAGTGTTGGATGACTTTTGTGACCTGTTCTGTATGGTTGACTCTTTTGGAGGTGTAACACCAGAGGAGGTGACAAACATTTATAAGACGGTCAAGGCCAATACGAAAGTGCCTGTTGGCTTCCACGGGCATAACAATCTTCAGTTGGGACTTATCAATACGTTGACAGCTATTAGTCTTGGAATTGACTATGTGGATGCCACCATTTTTGGCATGGGCCGTGGTGCTGGCAACCTAAACATGGAGTTACTGCTGACTTATCTTAATAAGCATAATGGGCTTGACGTTGATTTCAACGTGCTTGGTGAAGTGATTTCTGCTTTTACCCCTCTTCATGAGAAATATCAATGGGGAACAAACCTTCCATATATGTTGGCAGGAGCCAACAAGATTCCTCAGAAGGAAGTAATGGAGATGGTGACTAATCGAGTCTATTCGTTCAATAGTATTGTGCGTAGCCTTCAGAATAAAAAAGACAGCGTTGTTGATAATGCAAAATTCGAGATTCTTCCAGAAAGAAAGTATGATACGGTGGTTATTATAGGGGGTGGTAGTTCTCCTATAGAACATCTTGAAGGAATTAAATCATATATAGAGTCTCATAAATCGATAGCCTTGGTATTTGCCACTGCACGGCATGCCCAAGTTTTTAATAATATCGAAGCCGACAAATATTATTGTTTGGTAGGAAGAGAGGCCAAGCGTTTGGCTGCAAATGTACCAAACACACAATTCAAAGGAACATGTGTGTTGCCGCCATATCCACGAAAGATGGGAACTGAGGTGCCCGAATTCGCAATAAAGAGTACTTACGAATTGGCAAAAATAGAGTTCATTAATGAGTACATGGATTCTTGTACCACAATAGCAATTCAACTGGCTTTAGAAATAAGTTGTGGCAATATCTATGTTGTAGGTTATGATGGGTATTCAGGACAGGTGCTCAGCGAAAAGGAAATGTCACTGACTCATGAGAATGTAACCATTCTCCAGGCCTTTGAATCAAGCGTTGGGCACAAAATGAAGTCGTTGACACCAACACTCTATCCAGAACTTGAAGTAGAATCATTATATCAATTTATATAAATGGGACACAATAAGGTAGCTTTCTTCTTGCCTACGCGTAAGGGCAGTGAGCGAGTAAAGAATAAGAATACGAAACCCTTTGCAGGGATTGAGGGAGGATTGGTTGAAAATAAAGTAAAACAGCTTTTGGCTACCAAACTCATCGATGAAATTATTTTCTCTTCGAATGATGAAACCTGTATGGAGGTAGCATCCAAATACAAGGACAGCCGTCTGAAAATCATTGAGCGACCGACAGAATTGTGTCTGAGCACCACCAACCTGCAAGACTTGATTTGCTATGTGCCGACGGTAACGGATGCAGAGCATATCCTTTGGGGGCACGTTACAACACCTCTCTGTGGAGCAGAACAATATGATGAAGGCATCAAATTGTATTTTGACAAGTTGATGGAGGGGTATGATTCGCTTGTTGGTGTGACAGAACTGAAAAATTTTTTGCTTAACAAAGAAGGAAAGCTCGTAAACAATACGACCGATATACCATGGCCCAGAACACAAGATTTGGAGGCACTCTATCCCATCAATCATACAATGTTTCTGACAAAGCGTGAAGTCTATACGGAGCAGAAGAACAGGTTGGGCAAGAAAGTGGCACTCCACGTGATGGATGAACTGCACTCGTTTGACATCGATTGGCCTGATGATTTCGTGATTGCTGAGGTGATGTATAAGAACCTTTATGGAGAGGGCAAATAATGGGTAAGGTAGTAACATTTGGGGAAATCATGGTGCGACTGGGCGCGCCAGATTACCTGAAACTCATACAGGCTACTCAGTTTGATGTGAGTTATGCTGGTGCAGAAGCGAATGTTGCAGTCAGTCTCGCCAACTATGGCGTAGAGACAGACTATATCACTTGTCTGCCCAACAACCCAATAGCAGAGCGTTGCATCATGGAACTGCGGGGACACAAGGTCGGTGTGGACCATATACAACGTAGTGGCAAACGAATGGGCATCCTTTATCTCGAAACTGGAAGCAATGCACGCCCTTCAAAAGTTTATTATGACCGTGAAGATTCTTCTATCGCTATGGTGAAAGAGGGAAGCATCGACTGGGAAGAGATTCTGAAAGATGCAACCTGGTTCCACTGGACAGGCATCACTCCAGCTCTGTCTGATAACGCTGCCAAGGAATGCCTAAAGGCCATCCAAACAGCCAATGGATTGGGTGTGACGGTGAGTTGTGACATCAATTACAGAGGCAACCTCTGGAAGTACGGCAAGATGGCAGCAGAGGTGATGCCGGAGATGGTAGAAGGATCTGATATCATTCTAGGCAATGAGGAGGATTGCGAGAAGGTGTTTGGCATCAAACCACAGAACTTCGATGCAGAGAAGACTGGTGGCGATGTTGACCAAAGCAGTTTCAAAAGTGTATGCGAACAGATGATGAAGCGGTTCACGCGTTGTAAGAAAATGGTGGTGACACTTCGTGGTGCCATCAACGCTAACCATAATACCTGGGGTGGCGTGCTGTATAATGGAAAGGAACTGTTGACATCTCGCAGATACGACATCACTGATATTGTGGATCGTGTAGGAGGTGGTGACAGTTTTATGGGCGCACTCATTTACGGACTGCAACACTATGATGACGACCAGACGGCATTGGAATTTGCCGTGGCTGCATCATGCCTGAAACACACCATTAAGGGCGACTTCAACTGGGCAACAAAGGAAGAGGTAGAGAACCTGATGAATGGTGATGTTAGTGGAAGAGTGAAAAGATAAATAATAAAAAACATAACAATTGATTATTTATGAAAATAGCATTCATAGATGCCAGTGTAACTGAACTCAAAAAAAATTATTTAGGAATAGCAGAATATTGTAAAAGACAAGATGGGTCTATCAATTCTATCTTTATCAGTGTCGATACTGCAAGTAACGTAGTTGAAGAAATGGAGAAACAATCTTTAGATGCTATTGTGTCATCTGGATATGATGTACTCCATCTCGATTCTTTTAATCGTCGTAAAATCACTGAATGGGTAAAAAAAGAAGAGCCGGATTTGGTGTTTTCAAACGCGATGAATACATACAATATGTTATGGAATTGCATTTGCAATAAAAACGGAATTCCTTCATTTTTTTATCCTCATGGTTTTCAGATTGATAATCTGTACTATAAAAAGAGTGCACTTTTTAGTAAAGTGCGTAAAATAATGAGGTATGCTTATGCAATATGGAATGTTTCCAAGGAGATAGATAGGCCTTTTGTGCCTATGTTTAAGGACTACTCAGGGTATATCTCGAAAGGGAATGCGTTAGTAGGAACATCGATTGACCACCAATTGTTATATCCGAGTAAAGTTTTTGTTTATTCGGATTATTACAAAGAATTTTGGCATCGCAAATATGGCATACATGGTGTGTCATATGAAACTATAATGCCGTATGATTTCTTATTGGTTAAACCTGTACTACAGAAACCACAAGAAGAGGCTGTGTGTTATATAACGCAAACTTTGTATGAGGACGGTCGGTATTCGAGGAGTGAATATTATGAATTGCTCCTTACATATAGAGAATTAGCTAAGAAAGTAAAGAAACTCTATGTTAAATTACACCCAAGGGTCGACTCGACTGAATATGAAAAAGCTTTTAATGGATTGGATAATGTTCAGATAGTTCGTGATTTTCCTAATTGTAAATGTTATATAACGCATTACTCCTCAATGGCATATACGGCGAAATTGGTTTCTGGTAATGTTGTTATACATGAATTACCAAATCAGCCTACCCATGAAGTTTACAAAGAAGTTGCCAGCGTGATAGCTTATGACATTGATGAGGTCATAACTGGAGTAGAAACATTGATGAAAAAGGAAGATGATTCTTTTGAGCTAAGGAAAAAGAGTATTGAGAAATATGCTACTTTTTCGGAGCTCTCTCCTTATGAAGTTATTTACAATGCACTTCCCAAATTGAAATGATTTCATATAATTTGCGCGAAAGAATGTGATGATATAAAAATTATTAGAACTTGTTGAACTCTCACATGAAACAGGGGGACAGATTCCTGTTTCAGATAAAATGGAATACGTAATATCGAGTTAATGGCAAGGCAATCCCGACAACCTTCAGGAACGGGGATATATCATATGTCTGAGGTCAAAGGTCTAAGGTCGGAGGTCAAAGGTCAAAAGAAGGTCGTCCTTCGGATAATCAGGTAATGTTACTGATTAAAGAAATGACTAGCGTAACGAATAGCAGTGCCTTTCAGCAATTGCTTGAAGAAACAAAACGGTCGGTTTTGATAGAATTGAAGAGTATGAGAGCATCACTTCGCCAATTGGAGAGATTGACCGGAATCGGGAAAAGTATGATATTTCGTATGTGATGAAACAGAAACCTGTCCCTGTGTTTCGTGTTGCGGAATTAAGGAACAATAAATCAAAATAAAATATGCGTAATTTTAACGACATTAAAGTCGCAGTGGCCGGTACAGGCTACGTGGGACTGAGCATAGCTACATTGCTATCACACCATCATCATGTAACAGCAGTAGATGTAATCCCAGAAAAGGTTGAAAAACTTAACAATAAGATTTCTCCTATTCAAGATGATTATATCGAAAAGTATTTGGCAGAAAAGCCATTGAACCTCGTGGCAACCCTTGACGGCAAGGAAGCCTATAAGGATGCAGACTTCGTGGTCATAGCAGCACCAACCAACTATGACCCAGTGAAGAACTACTTCGATACATCCCATGTAGAAGAAGTTATAGACCTGGTTCTGGAGGTAAACCCAGATGCAGTGATGGTCATTAAAAGTACCATCCCAGTAGGCTATACTCGTAGCCTCTACTTGAAGTATGCCAAGAAGGGTGTGAAGCAGTTTAATCTCCTCTTCTCGCCAGAATTCCTTCGTGAGAGCAAGGCACTCTATGATAACCTTTACCCAAGTCGCATTATTGTAGGCTATCCTAAGATTATCGAGCGACCTGAGTTTGCCGAGGAGAATGAGGCTATCAAGGCAGTCACCGACGTAGAGAAGATGAAAGAAGCCGCCAAGACTTTCGCAGCTCTGCTTCAGGAAGGAGCAATCAAGGAGGACAT
>OQVP01000100.1_pt1 | contig 29867 bp, 16 predicted proteins | sample 1691541 | NCBI WGS metagenome assembly OQVP01 (sample SAMN03418258, study PRJEB22391) | human gut metagenome | biome: human-gut; feature: organic feature; material: feces | host: Homo sapiens | place: Tanzania | collected 2013-01 | reverse complement strand
ATACCCGCCCTGGCGGATCTTCTCAAAACTCTGTATTCCAATCGGGTAAAGCATACGGCCTGTCCTTTTTGTTCATTATCTACAAAGATAGGAACTTTTTTGGACTACGCAGCATCGGGTTGAGGGCAAAACAGGGCAAAGGCGATCGTCTTGACTTCGTGGGGCAGAAGACCGCGACAGATGTGGTGGAGGTTAGGCGCGGAGACCGCCTTGGGTCAGAAGCGATAGCCAAACGTCACGCAAAGGCTGTTGCCGAGGATATCACTGGCGGTTAGATAAGCCACATCCAGACTGACACCCATGAATCTGGCGCCAAGTCCCAGTGACGCATACGTCGGAACCGCTTTCTTCTTGTCGCCATAGTGGAAGCCACCGCGTGCGAACAACAGACTCTTGTAGGAATATTCAACACCCACTCCGGCCATGAAGCCGCCTTTGAACAGAACGTCCGCCTCCACGGAAGGGGTGACGGCCGAAGCCTCAGGATCCCCAATCCGGTAAGCTGCTCCAATGCGGGCAATCATCGGCTGGTCGTAGTCATCCCCGCCATAGTTGACCTTTTCGCCAAGATTGTTGACTGAAAGTCCGACGCTCAAAGCGTTTTTTCTGAAGAACAATGCAGCATCAGCTCCGAACACACTGGCACTGGCATCCTCCCCAAGGGTGGATTTGACCATCCTCCCTGTCACGCCGACAGAAAGGAAATCCGTGATCGAATATGCCGCACCCAAGGCGATGCCAGTCTCCCCCGGAGTGAACGAATCCTTGACAGACCCGCTTTCCGACACGATGTCGTAAGACGGTTGCCGGAGAGTCTTGAACTGAAGACCGAGGGCGAATCTGTCCCCAAGGCGATAGGATGCCCCTGCTCCGATGATCTTATCCTCAGCGTAGCCTGGCTGCCAAAGTCCGAACGAAGCCCCGGCGGAAAGCCTGTCCTCGTTCAATGACATGGATGCCACATTACCTTCCAATGAATATGCCCCCGAAACCTTACCAACGGATGTTGACGCCGTTCCGAGAGCCGATGCGTCCGAACTGATCAGAAGCGACGGCAAAGTCTGGGCGGAAACCGATCCGGCGAAAAGCACCATTGCAAGCAGCGATGTATAAATCTTTTTCATACCTTTCATCTCTTTCAATTAAAGTTTCACAATTCTGGATTTATACTCCTTTCCGTCCAGAGTGACAACCACGGTATACTGTCCGGCGACAGCATCAGACATGTTCACTGTAAGCGGAGTGAACGGAGAACCCGCTCCGAGAGACCCGTCTAAATAAGTCGAGCCGACTGCGGAGACAATCTTCACTTTCACTTCGTCCGCTCTCAGGCCGAGCTGGATGTTCAACTTGTCCTTGACAGGATTAGGGTATAGGGAGACCTCCTTTGAGCCATCCATGACCATCACAAGGAAGGTCTGTGAGACAGACTCATTCCTGACATCAGTACCGGTGATGGTGATTTCGGAACTTCCATAGTTCATCGGTGTCAGCAGGAACTTTCCTTTTGAATATGTCATGTTGGCCACCGCCGGATTACTGAAGGAGAACGTGTATGTCAAGTCTTCCCCGTCCTCATCATTGAAATATTCCGAGACAGGATATTCCTGTGTCACAGCAGCTTTTGAGGTGAACAGCATGTTCTCGAACGCTTTCACCACGACAGGGGCATGGTTTTCCTGAATCGTGTAGTCAACCTTGGCGACAGTTGCCATGCCGTAGATGTCCGTCACTGTAAGCTTAGCCGAGTATGTGCCGGCAGGGGCATTGACTCCCGTGATCCTGATCTTCGGCTCCGGACGTGTCAATGTGTCCAGCACAGCGGCGTCCGAACCAGATTCAAGCTCGAGGCTGTAGAAATGTCCATCAGGTTCTGTGATGGCGAATTCCGCGACGGCGCTCTCGTGCGCCTTTATCGAGAACGACACCGGTGTCTTCGCCGTGATGACCGGCGCGCTGTTGCCTCCCGTGGTCACACGCACTCTCTTTGTCAGTCTGGAACGGTTCCCCGCAAGATCGCAGGCGGCGGCCGCGACATAATATTCAGTGTTGAACCCCAGACCTGTGACAGTTCCGGAGAGGATGTCGCCAACCCCAAGGTCTTCGGTGTAGAACATTCCGTACATTGCCTTGTCCACCGATGTGAAGTCGGTTGTGGAATAGTAGATGTATATGGAATTCGGTTTTCCGTCATCAGGATCAGACGGAACGGCGACGTTGAACCGGACATTGTTCGACTGCGTCTCCACGCTTAGGTTCACAGGAGTGTCCGGAGCCTTTCCACCGCTTCCCGCGATGGCCTTGTAGGCGTTCACCAGTCCTTTTCCGAGATAGTAGTTCGCATTCTGTGCCGAGATGTCAGAGGTGTTGTCCTCAAGACGTTTCCTCAAGGCAGTCGGCGTGTAGCCTTCGCCACCGTACCTCGCGAGCACCAAAGCCGCGACACCAGACACATGAGGACAAGCCATCGAGCTTCCCTGCATCTTGCCATACTTGTTTCCCGGCAAGGTACTCAGAACCATATTCCCTTTCTTGGCATCCCCCCCAGGAGCGGCGATGTCGCACCACGAGCCATAGTTCGTGTAGTACGCGCGCTTGTAGTCGGCACCGACAGAGGACACATTCACGACAGCCTCGTAATCAGTGCTGGAGACATTCTTGTTGTCATTGCCGGCCGCGAAGATGACAATACCTCCCTTCATCGGACCCGTCTGGTTGCCGTTCTTGTCCACGCCTGCATATTTGATGAAATAATCCACCGCAGATTTCAAGGATGCCGGAGTTGTGGTCAGACCGTCATAACCCCAACTGTTCTGCGAGATGACAGCCCCATGGTCGGCACTCCACTTGATCGCCTCCGGACCCGAACCCTGCTTGTCTCCGTCGAAGATCTGGCAGGACATCAGCTTCGCTCCCTTTATCTGGCGCTTTGAGTCTCCTCCTGCGACTCCACACACTCCGATGCCGTTGTTGTTCACAGCGGCGATCGTGCCGGCCACATGAGTGCCGTGGTCCTCGGAATGAATGTTGAATGTGCTTTCAGCAAAGTTGTAGCCATAGACATTGTCTCCGGATTTCTCCGGATTATGCCACATGTTGTCTTTCAGATCCTCATGATTGTAGTCGATTCCTCCATCGACCACTCCGACAACGATGTCTCTTTTATATTTTGCATAAGTGGAATAATTCTTCCAGACAGGAAGGACATTGATGTCACATCCACTGACCGAGGAAGACGCCGAACCGTTGTTGTAGTAGTGCCACTGCTGTCTCAGCATAGGGTCGTCAAACGTTCCTGATGATGCCGCCCTGACGCTTGCCTCATGAGAAACGACCTCAGGCTCACCCACTATCGAGATTTTCGGACAGTATTCGACCACATCCACCCCCGGGAGTGCCAACTCGGCAGAGGCCCTGGTCATCGCCATCGACTCATCATAGCTCAACACGTACCAAAGGTGGAGTCCTTCGGCCCTGGTCCTGGCCTCGAACTCTCCGGCATCAGGGAATAGGCGTCGCATCCGGATGATTCCAAGATTGTTCATGGATCTCACTTCCGGCAGTTTCACGAATCCGTTTTTGTCTGTAGCCTTCTCCAGCGTCTCCGCCAGTCCTTCGTCCACCTTGATGTTCATTTTCTTGAGCAGGCTCTCTTCCGGAAGGTTCTCTCCGAAAACCTCCTTGACCTGAGAAGAATCCGTAACTTCCTCATCCAAGGCAGTCTCCCCGACATCGCAGGAAATCACAGAGATCAAAACGCCCCAAACGAGCGCGGCATGTGGCAATACTTTCATAGTGGAATAAGATTAATAATTGTTCAGGAAGTCAACGACAGTGAGCAGACTCTGCGGGTCACTCCACTTGACCTTGTGAGACTTGAGAAACGATTTGTAATCAGTAGCGGCATAGGCAGGCAAGGACGTGTCCACGTCTTTCTTGTTTGCCTTGACCTTGAACTTCGGTGTGATGAGATAATACGTTGTCCGCACCCTCAATTCCATTCCCTGCTCCTTCTCATTGAATATGTTCATGTAGTTCTGATTCACCTGTGCGTCTGTCTGAAGCGAGGTAAGCTTCATGGTCGAGGACGAGGTAGAAGATGTGCCATAGGCACCTTTGGCCTCGCGCGCCGCCTCGAAATCCCCAAGGATCTCGGCCGCCACGCAACCGTTGTCGTTCTTGGCGATGACTTTCATCATGCGTCCGAAGACGGGGATAAATATGTCGTTCCCGATCTCCACCGCTTTCACATCGTTAAGGAACGCCTCCTTGATGATGTCATTGTCAATGTAGTGAAGTTTATCCGCGCGGAGATGGATGTTCAATTTCTTTTCATTCATGTTCCCCGTCTCCATCACAACCCTACCGTCAGTGAACTGAGGGTATAGGTAAGGATAGGTGGTCGTCGGTTTCTGCGCGCTGGCCATCATGAATGGACCAATCGCCAGAACAGCTGTCAAAATAAGTTTTCTCATGTCAAAAATCAATTATTATGGCTGAATATCATTTAAGGCGAAAAGGGGGCCGCGCCAGCGGCTCCCTTTCACCTATCTCAAATGCAGGTGGAGACTACTCGGAGCGTGTTCCGCTTACCGTTTTGAACAGATTTCCCCATTCGCTCTTTTCACTATCCGCCAAATCCTTCAGATAGTAACCAAACCAAAGGTCATTCCCGGAGAAAGAGCCAGGAGCAAGGACTTTCATGTTGACGGCAGCATTGTCATCATTGGTGTTGCACGCTAAATAAACATCTTTAGCAGCATTGCCTTCTTCATCCTTGATTGTGTAGAACTTCTGGAAATCAGGAATCGTGAAGATGCCGGTATCCTTGTCGAAATAGGCATAGATCGGCGAGTCGCACTTCACTCCCCAATAGGTGGTTATCATCACGTTACCTTTTTTAGCATCATTGCTTTTCTCAATGATCCAAGCCTTGGTTTCATCTTTACCTTCCCGATAGCTGACACCATTGACAGTGTATTCACCAATAATATCCTCAAGGCTGTAGCCGTAAGAGCAATAGTAGTTGCCCTCTGAAGTGAACTCATTGTTCGCGTTGCCGAAAAGATCAACGAAGGACCCCTCCGCGATTGTGAAGGACAAAGATGTACCGTAACCAGGATCCTCATTCAGCTTGAAGCCCACAGCTTCTGGTGTGAGTTTGTCAAACTTAGCCGCATCGTAAGTTACAGTTCTTCCGTTGCCGTCAACAACCTTAACCTTGAAGTTGGCGTCTTTTGTCGCTCCGGCAAGTTCGTAGTCACTCTTGCTGTAAGCCACCGGCATAAGTTTGGTCCAATCGCTGTAGTAAACCACTGTGTCAGCGGGCCAGGTCTGGTCAAGGGTAAAGTCAAAGTTCGCATTATCGTAAGCTCCGCCGATTCCTTCTTTGAGCGTGCCTGTCTTGTCAACAATGGAATTGGAACATGCCGGGCATCCGGTACCGACTCCATTAGCCACCACGCCTTCAGTGTAGGTGATGGTAACGACAGCGCCAGGAATGGCTTCTTCCCTTGGAAGATTCACAATGAGAGATTTTCCACTGGCGGAAAGACATTCCTTGGCCACAGTGTAACTCTTATATTCAGCCTTGTTGCCAGCCTCATCCAAAGCGCCGTTTACAGCATAGACATGAGCGGTGACAACGCCCTTGCCGGTCAATGTGACCGGATCATCGAACGAAATTGTGAATACCAATGTCGTGTCTGTGGCGTCCGTCTTGACACCGCTGAGTTTAGGAGCTGTTCCATCGGTGGTCGTGGTTGACTTGGTGGAGATCTCCGTGATGACACCCATCGTGCTGGCCGCCACAGCATAGACTGTGTAGGTGGTGTTAGGGGTAAGGTCACCGATTCCGAACTCGACGGAAGACTCCTTTGAGAAGTCTATCACGCCTGATTCGAGCGCGGTGTAGGAACCTTTGAGAAGTTTCTCCGCATCCAATGTCCGCTCAGCCCCTGCCAAAACGGCATAGGAATAGAATCCTGTCCCGGTTTTTCCGTTGATGGTAACATGGATGGAATCGTCCGCAGCCGTCTGCGCCGTGATTTCCGGCGCAGTGGTTGAGTCGTAATTAATCTTGCCGTCGTCTTCAAATTTAACGCAGCTGGCGAGAGCAGTGGCAACCGCAAGAAGAATGAATATTGTCTTTTTCATACTTTAATCAATTTTTAGTCTTTAATGGCTGATAACCCCGGCAGATAAGTTCCGATACCACCTACATCTTTGATGTAGAACCAGAGGCCCCATTCCTTACCGAAATCCAACGTCACTTTGCCTCCTTCGGTAATGATTTTCACATCGACAGAACCAGAATCATAGGAATCCAGATTACTGTTCAAACCATAAAGGGTCACAGGATTCCCGTTTGAGTACTTGTACACGGATGTCTGTCCGAACGGTATGGTGAGAATCGTATGGTCAGCATTCACGGTTCCATAGTAACGCATATCCTTGGCCACCCAACCGCTATTGCCAAACAAATTGTCGAACCAAACCATGTGATCGTCTTTCGCATCCTTAAGTATCGTCATCGTCCATGTGTTAGGAGTTGAAGGATACTTGACTCCAGACATCTTATAGCTGCCAAGCATGAAGCTGAGCGGGTGATCGATGTCATTGATTGTCACAGTGCACGTTCCTTCAGAACCAGCCGGCACGGATTCGGTTCCGACAAGATTGATGGAGAACTGGAGATCGCCAGTATAGACTCCGTCATAGATAGTCTTGATCTCTATGTACTGAGTACGATTCTCGGCATTGAATGAAAGCACGCCTGAAGAAGTGAGCACCTCAAAGTTCACTCCCTCCTTCGCTCCCTTCGTCTCAGGAGAGACAACCTCAAACTTGACAGTCTCCTCCAAACCTTTGACTGACGCAAGGGTCACAGGGATCTTATAGACGGCCCCGGCAGAGGAAAAATCCTCAGACAAGGAAACCGATGTTTTGTCGAACGCCACAAACGCATCCTTGTCATCAAACTTTGAAGGGTCGTTGCTGTCGCACGAGATCAGGGCCGTAGCCGCGACCAGTGCCAATCCAATATATTTTAAAGTATTTCTCATAATACAAAGCATTATTTAGAAGTTGAATATCCAGGATTCGGAACGAGATTCTCATTGATGTCAAGTTCTCTCTTCGGAATAGGAAGAGCCCACTGGTAACCAGGGAACGCGACATTGAGATTCATTGTGCACAGTGTGTACTCAGACTCGGTACGGGTAACAGACTTACCCCAGCGGGCAAGGTCATAGATGTAGTGACCTTCCCATGCAAGTTCCTTACGACGCTCGGTCTCGATGTCGTTCTGACCCGCGGAAGTGTAGGCTGACGCACCACGAATGCCAGCGATCTCATTAAGATCCTTCACGGCTGTGACACCTGGAATAGAGGCACCGTTCTTCAGAGCCTCGGCCCTGTTGAGGTACATCTCGGACAGACGAAGAACCACCACGTTGTTGCAGTCAGGGGATGCGTTGTCGCCCTTGCCTGCGTATTTGCTTGTCCACCAGCAACCGGACTCTTTTTTCTCATCGGTTCTGTAAGTCTTGAGGCGCACATCACCGTCCTTGTACATAGCCAAAAGTGAAGGTGCGACCTGAGGATCCCCGTAACCGACAGGGCTTGTCATCCAGGAAATGTCTTCCCATGATCCGTAGGCACTGTTCGAACGCTTGCCGTAAACCTCAAGGATGACCTCTCCGGTTCCGGCGTCGGCTGTCCAGACGGTAGGATATTCATCCGCCGTCCACAACTTGTACTTGCCGCTGTTGATGACCAACGTGGCGTAGTCGGCCGCTTTCTGCCATTCGCCCATGTAGAGGTAAACCCTCGAGAGCAAGGCGCGGATTGTGTTGATGTTGACCGTAGCCGCAGGATCGGCAGTACCTTCATGAACGTATGCCGGATCGATGATGCTCTCGGCCTCAAGAAGATCCTTCACCACATTCTCGTAGTTAGAGATGACAGTCTCTCTAGCAGGTTTTCCGGCAGGATCGGTGTGGTAAACATAAGGAACACCGAGACTCTCCTTGTCGTTCTTTACGACATAGGTGTAAGGCTGTCCGAAAGTGAGGACGTTCTCAAAATGGCTGAAAGCCCTGAGGAACAGACACTCGGCCTTGAGGTTGTTCAGATCCTGAGTCGTGACCTCAGCTGTCTCCTTTCCTTCAAGATTGTCAATCACATTGTTGGCCATCGCTACTGTGTAGTAGCAGTAAGCCCACATGGCTGAAGAGTTGTCCTCCGTGTAGTTCCAGGTGTAAGACTTGGTGCAGCGACCGGAGTTCTTGTAAGAGGATTTCTTACCGTTGCCCGAACGCATCTCGGCATCGAGAATCCAATCAGCTCCGTACCAACCGGTGGAAGCCAAATAGTAGTAGGCACCGAAAGTAGCGTTCTTCAATCCATCGTAGGTAGCCAATGTCAACTCGGTACTCTGGCTGAGTTTTGGATCTCTGGTGAGGAAACCCTTATCGCATCCTGTCACACTGAGAAGGGCGGCGGCACCGATAATATATATAAGTGTTCTTTTCATAATTCACGTTTTTTTTAGAATGATAATTCAACTCCACCGACAAATGTCTTAACCATAGAGTGGGCGGCGCCGAGGCTATAGCCCAAAGGGCCGACCTCTGGGTCCATTGCCATAAGATTATGGAAGGTGTAAGGGTTGAGCGCGCTCACGTAAACTCTAACGCCTTTCATTCCGATAGTCTTCAAAGCGACCTCAGGGAGACTGTATGACAAAGTCACATCCTTTATACGGAGGTAGCTGCCATCTTGCATGAATCTGGTTGAGTAACCAACGAAATAACGACCCGGCTGTCCTGCGACAGGTTTAGGCGTCACGCCTGTGTCGCCCGGCTTCTTCCAATAGTTGAGAGCAGCTGTGGAAGTGTTCTTGGTCATGTCATAACCGTCATCGATATAGTTGTTGGAGACAACAACCTTGTTGCCTGCGACAAACTCAAAGAAAGCGGAGAGGTTGAAACCCTTCCAAGAGAGACTGGTGTTGAAACCACCTGTGGCCTTTGGCTCCGGAGATCCTTTGTAAACGTAGCGAGCCTTGTTTACATCAGAGGTCAGCTTACCATCCTTATCGTACCAGAGACCGGCTCCGGTTGAAGGGTTGACACCATACCAGTCACGAAGATAGAAAGTGTAGAGACTCTTGTCCTTCACGATTCTTGCAGGGGTTCCACTATTTGAACTTGAACTGTTGATACGGCTGTCGGAAACCGTAAGGAATTCGGAGTCACCTATGTCAAGAACCTTGGATCTGTTGAACGCGATGTTGAAGCCGGCGGTCCAAAGCCAGTCGCTGTTGCGGAAGAGGACACCCTCAAGCTGGAACTCTACTCCACGGTTTCGGATGGAACCGATGTTCATGAAGTTGGATGCGAAACCGGTCGTATAAGGGACCTGCTTCGAAAGAAGCATGTCGTCTGTCTTTCTCTGGTAAACATCCAGGCTACCGGTAAGTCTGTCATCAAAGAATCCAAAGTCAAGACCTAAGTTCCAAGTCTTGTTCTTTTCCCATGAAAGATCAGGGTTCGCAGGTCTTGAAGGAACCATTCCGACGAGGTTCGCATAAGTTGCCGTAGTATAGATCCCATAAGCCCTGTAGGCGGCGATATTGTTGTTACCGTTCACACCATAAGAAGCACGGAGTTTCAGGCTGCTGAGCCAGTGGTTGGAGTTCCTCATGAAGTTCTCCTTGGAGATGTTCCATGAGCCTCCGACGGACCAGAACACGCCCCATCTGTTGTCAGATCCGAAAAGGGAGCTACCGTCAGCACGGAGAGAAGCCTGAAGATAGTACTTGTTGAGATAGTTGTAATCCGCCACACCGAAGAAAGATAGCATTGACTCTTCGGAGAAGTCGTAGAGGACACCGTCCTGGGCATCAGTTGATGTTGTAGGGTAAGGGATCAGAGGGTCAACGTTAGGAGATTGGCCACCAAGATAGTTGTAGGTGTCGGTCATGGCCTCCTGACCAACAAGCAGACGGATGGAATGATCACCGAACTTGTCGTCATAAGTGATGGTGTTGGAAGTCGTGTAACGGACATCCTTTGTTCCAATCATAAAAAGGGTTGTGGAACCCTCGTTGGTTTCCGGTGCCCAGTACTGCTTTGAATCCTCATAGAGGAACTCTATTCCGTTGGTGGTCTTGAATGACAGTTGAGGGATCGGCTTCCACTCAAGGTAGAGGGAACCTTGAAGACGGTAGTCCTTGTCGTTGTAGATGTCGTACTCGGCATTGGCACGAGGATTGGTGTTCGAGTTCTCAGGAATCTTCACGTTGTATGAGCCGTCCTCATTCTTGAACGGAGTCCAAGGAAGGATGCCCCACATTACGTACTGAGGGTTTGAATAGTAGAGGTTACCCATCTGTCCTGAGTTGGAGTCAGAAAGACTGGCGTTGATTCTGGCGCCGGTCGAGAGTTTGGACGTAAGTTTCACGTCAGCATTAACACGGGCGGAGAAACGCTCATAGTCAACTCCGTAGAAAACTCCCTTATTCTTGTGGTAGGCAAGGGAAGAGTAGTAGGAAGCCTTGTCGGTACCACCTGTTGCGTTGACTTCATACTCCTGCATGCTGCCCATTCTGGTAAGCTCCTTGTACCAGTTTGTGGTTCCGTCCTTGAGCAAGGTGTATGGGAAGTAGTACTGGGATGTAGGATCGTCAGGGTTGTAGCCGGCGTTAACGGCGCAGACTCTTCTATAGTCAAGAAGTTCCTCGCCTGTGAGAGGACGGAGGTTGTTGTCGTTGATCAGCTGCTGAGCTCCGAATTTCGCCCTTGCGGTGAATCTTGCCTTTCCGCTCTTTCCACTCTTTGTGGTCACGAGGATGACACCGTTGGCGGCGCGGGAGCCGTAAACAGAAGCGGCGGCCGCATCCTTGAGGACGGTGATCGACTCGATGTCGTTAGGGTTGAGGAAAGTAGAGGATGAACCACCGCCGACACCGACAGACGAAAGCTGACGGAAGTCGCTGGACATCACAGGAATACCATCGACAACCCAAAGAGGCTCGTTACCTGCGTTGATTGAGGACGTACCACGCACACGGATTGTGGAAGTTGATCCCGGCTGCCCTGAACCGGAAGTGATGGACACACCGGCCATCTTACCGGAAAGCATCTTGTCAACGGATGTCGCAGGTGCCTGGGCGAGCTGCTCGTTCTTCACGGAAGCAACCGAACCGGTGTTCGCTTCCCTGCGCACTGTTCCGTAAGCCACCACGATGACATCGTCAAGAGTCTGTGTGTCAGGCTTCAGTGTAATGTTCAAAAGGGTTCTGCCACTGACCGGCATCTCCACAGGAAGAAAACCAAGACAGCTTACTGACAGAGTTCCGTTGGAAGGAACAGAAAGCTGGTAATTTCCAAGATCGTCTGTCAAGGCGTAAGTGCTGGAGCTCCCTTTGAGCTGCACAGCCGCGCCCACAACGGGTTCACCGTTGGCCACGTCCGTGACCGTACCGGACACCTTGATTGTCTGAGCCCATGCTGCACCTATACTGATGAACAGGCACAGCGCGATTGTAAATAATTTTTTACCCATAAGCTTAAAACTTTTGTTAAACTTAACGATTGACAAGAATTTCAGGCTATTTCGCTTAATATCAATTGTTATAGACCACCAATTTCAAAGTCATCAATGCGTGCGTTTGCATGGGTGGTGGAGGATAAGTCATTGAATATGTTGAATATGGACACATGTCTTACGTTCACATCGGCGTAAGACTGTGAACTATATTGCTAAATATCAATAAATTATCCGCCACCATGATTTCACACGATGGACCGGATCATGTCTTCGACGCATTTCCGCTTTTGCTCTATCCCCGGGTGAACGTAGAGATTCAGCGTGGTGCTCACGTTTGAGTGACCAAGAATGGAACTCAATGTTTTGTAGTCACATTTGCTTTCAACGCATCGGGTCGCGAAGGTGTGGCGAAGACCGTGAAAACGGCGCATTGACAACCCGAGGGTGGCGGCGACACGTTTGAAATGGTTTCTCATGGTCTGTGGCTCGGTTGGATGAGTGAGGCCTGAAATCACGAAACGGTTGCATGGCGCGCTGCCGGCATATTCATTGAGGACAGTGGCCAGCTCACCTGTTATCGGGATGTCCCGGCATGACTCGGCTGTCTTTGGCGAGTCGATTGTGAGTTCGGAATGCTTATCCCCGCCATCGATCTTATAAATTCTATGTACCGTCCTGCGCACTCGGATTGTTCCCGAATCAAAGTCCACATCTCCCCATTTCAAGGAGCAGACTTCTCCTATTCTTATGCCGGTGTACAAGCAGATCAGCAGACCAAGATTGTAGCGGTCGGGATGAGTGGTGAGATATTCAAGCATACGCTGCTCCTCGCTCACCGTCAGGACATATAACCTTGGCTTCATCCTTGGGGTGGGGAATCTGACCTCTATGACCCTATGTTCGATCCAGCCGTGTTTTTCACTGTACTTGACAATCATCTTTAAGACTATCAACATTCCTTTAATGGTCGTCACATTCAGTCCATCTTCTAGTTTGCGATCAATCATTTTCTGCACGGAATGGGTCGTCACTTCGTTTAGAGTCTTGAATCGTGGCTCAAGATGATTCTGAATGATAAGTGAATATGCCGCCATTGTGGATGTCTTGACATACATTTTTTTCTCCTGTTTCCACAACCAGCACACTTCGTGAAATGAAATCTGTGTCATTGCTCAATAAATTTATAAGTTAAAAAAGATCAAACAATGAATTTAATGATAATGTTGGTTCAAAATATTTAAGAGGGCCAACAATTATGTCTTAAAAACTTATAACGATAAAGTAATCCCTCCTTTTTTTATGAAATATTATCGCGAATCTGTTGTGATTTCGAGAAAATGTAATTATCTTGTCAAAAGTTCATGGTCTCGGTCAACTTTGACTGTCTTCGTGTTATCTCAGCGCTGAGCCAGTGCCAATGAACGGAGGAGACCGCGTTCACTGTTTAAGTTTGTTTAGGCTTGTTTAAGTTTGTTTAAAATTGATTGTATATGACGGATTGTTACAAGATGAAAGATAAGTTTTGCTGCCATTCCGGTGGTCTCTGGGGTTGTGTTTTATATCATCCGCACCGTTGAAACGATATAGTTATTTTTTTATGACGTGTTAAATTGTTAGTTTTACCCTAATTTTGTTAACAGTTTAGTCAGAGCAATCTTTTGAGCATTGAATATAACGATTGGGTAAAACGATAAACATTAAATATTAATTCACCAAAGCAAGTTTGCACAACTGTTGGAATTGTCAAAATATTTTATTTAGTTTGTAAGCGGGTTTAACATTTGGTTCTGTGACAGATTCGTTTTAGGTTGGAGCAAACAACCCCGAAGGCTCGAAGTTATGAGTAAAAATGACATATAAAAGACATAGGAATACTATGTTCAATATTCAATAATCGTTAAGTTTAACAAAAGTATTAAGCTTATGGGTAAAAAATTATTTACGTTCGCGCTCTGCCTGTTCATCAGTGTGGGCGCCGCCTTGGCCCAGACGCACAAAGTGTCAGGTACTGTCAAGGAAGCTGGGACTGGTTCCCCAATTCCGGGTGCTACCGTCATGGTTGAAGGCACGCTGACGGGAACTTCAACCGATCTCGACGGTAAATACACGATCACAGCGCCTTCTAAGGGCAAGATCACAGTGTCCGTCATCGGCTTTACAACTGTGACTGTTTCCATTGATGGCAGAAGCACCATCGATTTCTCTCTTGAAGAGGACAGGAATGTCCTTGACGACGCTGTTGTCGTTGGTTACGGTTCCGCCAAGAAGGTCAGCTCGATTGTCGGTACTGTTGCAACCGTTAAATCTGATGTCGTAAAGAACTCACCGTCCTCCTCGGCGCTTGACGCCCTTCAGGGACAGGTTGCCGGTCTTTCGATCCTCTCCTATTCCGGTGTCGCGGGAGACAACGCTGTCTCCATGCAGCTGCACGGTGTCGGATCACTGGGATCGGGAACAAGCCCTCTGTACGTGATTGACGGTATTCCTTCATCCTCACGTTCGGTAATGGCCATGAACCCTAACGACATCGAGAGCATCAGTGTTCTTAAGGACGCGTCCGCCACCTCGATCTACGGTTCCCGTGCCGCCAACGGAGTTGTCTACATCTCCACAAAGAGCGGCTCCTACAATGAGAAGGCATCTGTCACGGTACGTTCACAGTACGGTGTCTCCACGCTTGCCGACCTCACCCTCTACAAGAACATGATGAGCGGTGACGAACTCATGGACTTCTGGCTCAGGACCGGTCTTTATTCACCGGAGTTCATCCAGAAGAACTACATTGACAAGGGCTACACCGCCAACACCAAGTGGTACACGAAGTTCATGGATCTGAACAATCCTCAGTACCAGAACGACATCACCATCGAAGGTGGTGGAAGGAAGGTTTCCTACATGATCTCCGGATCACAGTATCACCAGAAAGGTTTCACAGCCGGTAACTACTTTGACCGCTACACCGTCCGCACCAATGTGCAGGCTCATCCTATGGATTGGCTCAAGTTCGGTACAAATCTGAGTGTCTCTATGGATGAGACCCAGCAGAACCCGAACTGGGGGTCGGCCGCGAACGGTCCGAAGAACTACCTCACCGGAGGTCTTTCATTCCTCCAGAACCCGCTTATGCCGGACACGGTGGACGAGAAGGGAGAGTGGTTCGCGGCGTTGAATACCGCGGTTCCGTCTTATTACATGGAACACCATATGGATGTTACCAAGCGTTATGGCATAAACGGCAACGTCTTCGCTCAGATCGAGCCTTTCCGTAACTTCAAGCTTGTCAGCCGCGCCGGAGTGGACGGCTACGTCAAACTGGGCGACTGGAAGACGACCGCGTCCTATGTGGCCGCTCACGGAGGAAGCACGGTGGCCGGCAAGGATAGTGCGTTTGAGTATTCGGCCACAATCACCAACACCGCGGAGTATTCTTTCACGGTGGCTGATGACCATCACATTAGCGTCCTCGCCGGACAGGAGGGTGTGAACAACTTCTACAACTATTTCTATGCTCAGTCAGAGGGACAGTCCGACGACCGTCAGATGATGATCAACTATGGTACGGCCGCGACCCGTAAGATGAGCGAGAGCAACACAGAGTCAAGGTTCCTCTCATTCTTCGGTCATGCTGACTATGACTTCATGCATAAGTACTATTTTGACGCTACTGTACGTCGTGACGGAGTGTCAAGGTTCGGATCCCACAAGAGGTACGCCAACTTCTGGTCCGTAGGAGCGAAGTGGAACATCAAGAAGGAGTCCTTCCTCGCTGATGTCAGGAACATCAACGCCCTTGATTTCAAGGTCAGCTACGGTACTCAGGGTAACGCCGCCTTCTCAAGCGACTATCCTGCTCTTGGTCTCATCGGTAACTCCGGAACCTATGCTGATGTCTCTGCCCGTTACGTGACCCAGCCTGCCAACATGGATCTCTCTTGGGAGCAGCAGGCCCTCTTCACGGTCGCTCTTTCCGGCCGCGTGTTCAACATGGTTGACTTTGACATCCAGTACTACCGCAGAAGGACCACCGACATGTTGATGGAGGTTCCGCAGCCGTACACCACCGGTTTCACCGAGACCAACCAGAATGTCGGCTCGATGGAGAACAATGGTATCGATCTTACTCTCGGAGTGGACATCCTCAGGGGAAAGGACTACTTCTTCCGTTTCAACACCACCTTCAGCTACAACCAGCAGAAGATCACCGAACTCTTCGATGGTCGTCAGCGCTGGGAGATAGCCAACACGTTGATTGCCTATGTTGTAGACAGCCCAATCATGTTCTACTTGCCTCTTTTCGCCGGTATTGACCGGGAGACAGGTAAGCCGACATGGTACAAGGCAGGTGATGACAAAGACGTGACGACAAGAAACGAGGTCACCGACGTTTTCGATGAGGCCTCACTTTCCCAGAATTCGGGTAAGAAGCGTTATGCTCCTGTCAATGGCGGCTTCAGCTTCTCCGGTGCGTGGAAGAACCTCTCGTTCCAGGCTGACTTCGCCTATGTTCTCGGCAAATATATGGTCACCAACGATGGATTCTTCTATGCCAATCCTGTTCAGTTCCTTGGAAAGAACACCATCAAGGAGGTTTCTGACTACTGGACTCCGGAGAATCGTGACGCCAAGTATCCTGATTGGTCAAAGGGTTATGTGATGCAGTTTGACGACCATCTTCTTTCCAATGCCTCGTTCTGCCGTCTTAAGAACCTCCAGATCGGTTACAGCCTTCCTAAGAGCTGGCTCAATTGGACCAACGGTGTCATGAAGGGACTCAAGGTGACATTTACTGGACGTAACCTTCTTACATTCACAAAGTTCCCTGGTATTGACCCAGAGATGAACACTAACTTGACCTATGGTGTTGCTGGTAACTCCAAGCAGTACCTTGGCGGTATCGAGATCACTTTCTAAATTTGAATGAACATGAAAAAATACATTAAAATAGCATTAGCAGCTGCATCGGTGGCTTTTCTGTCCGCTTGTGATCTGGAACTGACTCCTAAGGGACAACTTGCCTACAATCCGGAGCAGATCATCACTAACGAGACCGATCTTGTCGGCTTCGAGGCCGGTGTTATCGCACAGTTCCGTGCTTTGGACTATGGTATCTACGACTGGGCTTCAGATGTCCAGATGGATTGCTTCAACGCTGCCGCTGACTATGGCAACCAAGGCGGAGGAGTGCATCGTTCGGACATTGAGCTGAACGCGAGCAACTATGACACCCGCGACAATTGGCAGGGTCCTTACAGCGCGATCAAGCATTTCAACATCTTTATCGAAGGTGCGCAGTCTGTTCCGGCAGGCCTTGAGAAAAGGGCTGCTGTGGCAAGAGGCGAGGCTTATCTGGGACGCGCGTTCGCCTACTTGCACATGGCCAGACTATTCGGCAAGCCTTATGGCGCCAACTCGTCCACAGATCTCTGTGTTCCGCTTGTTCTGGTCTATGACCAGACCGCTCGTCCGGCCAGGGCCACGGTGAAGGAAGTGTATGATCAGATAAAGACTGACCTTGATTCTGCGGCTGTTCTTCTGGCAGGCGTGGAGGGAAAGGCAAAGGCTGACAGGCCTACCATAGACGCCGTAAATGCCGTCTATGCCCGATACTACATTGACACCAAAGACAATGCTAAGGCTGCCGAGTATGCGATGAAGGTCATCAACACCGGTAAGTATGTGCTTTCCTCAACTGTGGAGGAACTCAAGAATGAGAGTGTCAATGACAACGGGAAGGAGCCGATCCTTCAGTTCTATGCTTCCTTGAGCGAGGGAATAGGCGCTCATGGTCACTACACCGTCATGTCAAAAGACGAAGATCACGGTCTGTACTATCGCCCTTATTACATCCCGACCAAGGCTCTTGTTGACTCCTATGAGGACGGTGACATCCGTAAGGCTGTTTGGTTCGACAACAGCGAGTATTTTGTCTACATGAACACCAACTGGCTCAAAGGTGATTACTACATCTTCACGAAGTACATAGGTAATCCTACTCTCAGGTCTGGCGAGGTTCCGAATTCGGCGAACGCCATCAAGCCTCTTATGATCAGTGAGATGTACCTGATCGCTGCAGAGGGCTACCTTGGAGCGGGCAACGCAGCGGAGGCCAAGTCGGTTCTGAATGCGCTTCAGGCAAAGCGTGGAGCCAAGGCTACCGAAGCCACCGCCGCCACGGTTCACAAGGAGTGGTTCCGCGAGACTGTGGGTGAGGGTCTGAGAATGAGCTGCCTCAAGAGATGGGGCGAAGGATTCTCCGGACGCGCCGCCCAGGAAGGCGCTCTTTCCTCATTGTCTATCATGACAGGTAAGGACTACGATGCCAAGTCTCTCCCAGCGTCTGACTATCACTATCAGTGGCCTGTCCCTACCTATGACATGCAAATCAACAAGAACCTTGTCCAGAACGAGGGATATGTTAATGAGTAGTCGCGTCAAATAATTCAAAATTACGAAGTTATGAAAACATTATACAAATTTATTGCTTGCGGTGCGATCCTTTCCTTACTGGTTGGGTGCCGTGACAAGATGGACTATGAGACCACCGCTTTCGTAAACCTCGACAAAGCAGCTCTTGTAGTTGACGAGAATGTCGGCACGGTGTCCATTCCTGTTAAGCTTGGTTCCCTTAAAGGCGACGGCAACACTGCCGTGACTTTTAAGGTTGTCGGCGGAAAGGCTGTCGAAGGCAAGAACTTCACAGTGGAGCCGGCCGGTAAGGTCCTTAATTTTGACGGAAGCGGCGAGGCACAGAACATCAAGATCAACATTGTTGATCAGAAAGGTGTCTTTACAGGAGCCCTCGACTTTGCCATTGTGCTTGAAAGCGCGACCAATGACTATCTTATCGGTGGTACTAACACCCTTAGAGTGACCATCAAGGACTTGGATCATCCTCTTACCGATTTCTTTGGAGATTGGCAGGTTCAATGTAACACAGCGGTGAAAGGTAAAGCGAAGTACACAATGACCCTCTCTCCTGATGATGATGATGTCACCGTAGTCTGGTGTAACAAGATCGTGCCGATGCTTCATGCTCTTTCTACCTATGGTGTCGGCTATGTGAAAGGTGTAGTCTCGGAAGACAAGTCAACCATCACTTTCGCATCTCAGCCTCTTGACGCAAGGGGAGGAAAACTTTTCGATCTTGGTGCCGGCACTGGCGGATCGTTCTCCCTCGCGACTGGAACCTATGTGTATGTCGATGGAGGTGACGCTGATGGGTACCGTACGGACAGGAAGGCTCCTGTAGTCTTCAAAAAGGCAGATGGTGATGGTCTTGTGTACAAGAGTGGCAGCGGGCCTTGCTTAGTTAACAAGTATGTCTGGCCGGATTATTATGGGTTCGTCCTTGGCGAGGATAACAATGAGGAGGTTGTCTGGACCAAGCTCTAACATCAGGTCATAGATTTATTGACTATTTATTACGGGGACGATGTGGTTCGTCCCCGTTTTTTTGTATCTTTGAGGAATTGGTTTTTTGCGTTTTAGTCAAGAATTATGGGAAGGATTAAGAACATAGTTGTCATCTTGCTGCTGGTCTTTGCCGGCATCCCGATGAGTTTCGCTCAGAAAGTTGAGCCTACCAGCACATGGCCGTATCTTTACAGGGAGTTTCAGGAGGGTGTGGTCAGAATGAACGGAGGAGATCTTGTGAAGGCCGCCTTGATGAACGTTTCCTTGGACGGGAAGGTTCACTATGTCAGGGAGAAGGATCAGAAGGTTATGTCTGCGGACATGCTCAGGGTCTTTACAGCCCGTGTCGGGGACGATGTGTACGTGAATTGTGGCGGCAGGATGATGAAGGTTCTCGCCGAGAATGAGAACGGCACGGTTGTCTGTGAATATTCATTGAATGCGGAGGAGATGGGCAAGTCGGACATCGGCTACGGGATTTCCTCGTCCACCGCTTCCACCCAGAAACTATCCTCTCTGGCTGGAGATTCCTCGTCTTTGGTCAATCTTCCTCTTTCCACATTGATGGAGGGTAGGGGCAGTGGGGAAAAACTTCCAGTGGCCCGCAGGGTATTCCTTCGGCTTGGACTGAATATGGTTCCTGCCAGCAGGAAAGGTGTGACGGACGCATCGTTTGTCGATGGCGCCGCGGCCAAGGCTTTTTTCAAATCCAAGAAAATCAAGTGGAATGATCCGTCCTCTCTGTTAGAGGTTGTTGATTTCCTGTCAGCTCAGAATAAATAAGTTATGTCTATGAAGAGATTGTTGTTATTACTCTCTGTCTTCTCTTTGATCGTGTCATGTTCTAAGGTGACACCTGATGAGCCAGTCCTTGGCGCAAGCGAGGAAGGGGCCTCGACCAGCATAGATCACTCTGTCCTTCAGGGCGAGTCTGTCGTGAGGTTCAGCGACGACATGGTCTCATTGATCGAGGATGACCTGAACCAAGGGAAGATCGTCACGAAGTCAATGGGATTGAACCAGGCTTTGGATGAGTTGGGAATATCCTCCATTGAAAGGCTGTTTCCTGATGCCGGCGAGTTTGAGCCGCGTAGCAGACGGGAAGGACTGCACAGATGGTACATTGTCAAGTACAAGGAAGATGTCGCGGCCACGAGGGCTTCCGCCGAGTTGGAGGGCGTTCAGGGTGTTGAATATGTCGAAAACCGCCGCAGGGTTGTGTCCGGAGCGTTCAATGATCCGTCTTTTGGCAGACAGTGGGGGTATAATAATCCGTCCGGGCGTGACATAAACGTGCTGCCGGTATGGAGTGGCTACACGACCGGTGACCAGAAGGTGATAGTTTCCGTTGTGGACGAAGGCGTGGATGTCAATCACGAGGATCTGGCGGCGAACTGTGGAACCAGGCATTACAATTCATTCAATGGAACGAGCGATGTTGTGGCCGGATCTCATGGAACCCATGTCGCCGGAACAATAGCCGCGGTGAACAATAACGGAATAGGTGTCAGCGGAATTGCCGGCGGTGATGCCGCGGGCGGTCGCAAAGGAGTGACGATCATGTCCTGCGAGATTCTCCGTGAGGTTGTCCAGGGGGGCAAGAAGGAAACGCTGAACGGTAATGTTCCTGCTTCCATAAAATGGGCGGCGGATCATGGTGCGCTGATCAGCCAGAACAGTTGGGCCTACAGCTATGACTATGACGGTGATGGACGGTACAATGAGAAGGAGCTGGCGGCGGCTCTTGCCGGTAAGGTCTCTGCCTCTGACAAGGCTGCCATCGACTATTTCATAAAGTACGCCGGGTGTGACAATCAAGGGAACCAGTTGGAGGATTCTCCTATGAAGGGCGGACTTGTGGTCTTTGCCGCAGGTAACGAGAACATCGCAAATGGCGTTCCGGCCAATTATGAGCCGGTTGTCGCTGTGGCTGCCATTGAAAGCAGCGGTGCGAAGGCAAGCTATTCAAACTATGGTGATTTCATCGACATCGCCGCTCCGGGATCTTCGATCTACAGCACCTTGCCGAGCGGCAGATATGGCGAAATGTCCGGAACATCGATGGCTTGCCCTCATGTGTCGGGAGTGGCTGCCTTGCTGATATCGTACTTTGGTGGGAAGGGATTCACGGTAGATCAACTCAAGGAAAGGCTCCTGAACAGCAAGAACACGTCTGCTGTTCCGAGCAATATCGCCGGGCTTCTCGATGCCTTGGCCGCGTTTAATTATGGAGGAGATTATGTGCCGGATAAGGTCGAGAGCATCAGTGCGTCTGTCCGTTCCAACGAGTCTTCCTTGTCATGGGCTGTCTCTGGCGACCCGGAAGGGCATCCTGCCTATGCCTATGCGGTGATCTATGGAAAGGACAAGGGTGCGGTAGAGAAGGCTTCTCCGTCAACCACTTCCGGCGTGACAACAGTTATAGTCAAGCCTAACCGCGCGGTGGGCGAGACTTTCTCTATGACTCTGAAGGATTTGGAATTCAGCACAGTCTACTATCTTAAGCTCGTAGGCCGTTCCTATGCCGGAACCTATGGTGAGTCAAGCCCTGTCGTGTCGTTTGAGACAAAGCAGAACAACCCTCCAGTGATCAGCCTGGACAGTGATGACAATCTGACTTTCAAACCATTCGAAACCAAGATGATAAAAGTGTCGTTCTCTGACCCGGACAGGCATAGTTTCAAGTATGACTACAAGGCTGGTTCTAATGCTGATGTCTTTACTGCTCTGACGGACAGCACGGCTGTGGTGACAATCACGGCCAGTCAGGTCGATGCGGGAAGCTATGTCGCCGAGATTTCGGCTGCGGACAAGTACGGAGCCAAGGCGGTCAGGAAATTGAGCTACACAGTAAGGGAGAACACGCCGCCGAGAAAGCTCAAGGATATTGAGGACATTTTTGTCACATCGTTGGGCAGCGAGTTTGTGCTGGACATGCGTGAGGTCTTTGACGATCCCGACGGAGAGACTCTCCAGTACGAGGTGACATCGGACAATCCGTCCGTGGCCCACTTTGCCCCGAACGTGGACCAGATGATCATCACAGTGCTGCGCTATGGGGCTGCAACGGTCACTATCAAGGCCTATGATGCCAGAAAGGCCTTTGCGGAGGCATCGTTCAGGATTCTGGCCAGGGAAGCCTCCGTCGAGTACCTGGCTTATCCGAATCCTGTGAAGGATGTGTTGAGATTGGCCACAGGGAAGGATTTGGAGGACGTGTATGTGAGGATAGTCTCCCAAAGCGGTGCCGTGGTCGTGGAAGAGACTGTGAAGGCAAGTGCGTTTGAACCTGCGGTGATTGACATGAAAGGACTTGCTCCGGGGCGGTATGTCGCCATGTTCAAGTTTGGATCAAAGGAGTATAAAAAAACTATAGTTAAGATATGATGATGAATTCTAAAAGGATTCTTGCCTTGGCGTTAGGCTGCGTGATTGCTTTTAATGTGTCTTTCGCGCAAGGCGACGCTCTTCCTTTCGTGAGGATCGTACGTGATCCGGTGTCGGCCTCCATGGGCTTCGCGGGGGTGGCCTCGGGGACTGAGACGGCATATTCCTCATTCCGGAACTCTTCTGTCATTCCGCTTTCGGGAGACAGGTTCTCGACAGGGTTCTCCTATCAGAACTGGGCGCCGGACGGGGTGAAGACCTCCAACATGAATTTCGGAGCCGCTTTCAAGGCGGGGCGTTTCGGATTCGCGGTCGGAGGAGCCTACCAGATGGGGGAGGAGTACACGACGGCTGACGCATCAGGCAATCCGAAAGGGACATTCTCGCCGAACGACATGATCGTGAACGGGGGAGTCGGGCTACGGATCTTGGACAATCTGTCAGCCGGCGCGAACGTGCGTTACGCCTCACAGAAGCTTTCCGACGACAATTCCTATTCGGCCATCGCCGCGGATTTCTTTCTTACCTACAGGCTCTCGGATCTGAACATCACCGCCGGAGTGTCTTCCATCGGTTCTTCCGTGAAGTCGGATTCGGGGGATTCATTCAGTCTGCCGGCATCGGCCACGATCGGCGCGGACTGGGCCAGGCAATTTTCTGACTCTCACGGACTCAGGCTCGCAGTTGACGTGGACTGCCTCTTCAGCGGGAACGTGACCGCGGCAGCCGGCGCGCAATATTCATTCAAGAATATGCTGTTTGCCCGGGCGGGCTACCACTTCGGCACCAAGGAGGCGGTGCTTCCGTCCTTCGCCACTGTCGGACTCGGGGTAAGATTCTTCGGTGTGAGCCTTGACTTCGCCTACCTTACGGGCAACGACGTGATCGGCAACTCGATGACATTCGGACTTGGCTATCGTTTCTAAAGTATTATTGATGAAATCCATAACAAAATTACTTGCGGCCACGGGAGGGATCCTGTGCCTGCTTTCATCCTGTGACAACAACATGAATCCATTGCTTACAGACTCCACGCTGCCGTACGGCGCGCCCCGGTTCGACAAGATCCGCACGGAGCATTATCTGCCCGCCTTCGAGCAGGCCATCGCCGAGGCGAAGGCTGAGATCGACGCCATCGTGAACAATCCGGACGCTCCGACGTTCGAGAACACGGTCGTCGCGCTTGACGAGGCCGGGAGCCGCCTTGATGATGTGGCCGGCATATTCTACAACCTCCTGGAGGCTGACACCAACGAGCGGATGCAGGACATCGCGGAGAAGGTCTCTCCGATGATGACGGAATATTCAATGTACGTCTCGCTGAACGAGCCGCTTTTCGCCCGCGTCAAGGCGGTGCATGAGAGCGGTGTGGCGCTTGAGCAGGATCAGGCCACGCTCTTGGACAAGACCTGGAAGTCCTTTGTCCGTGGCGGAGCCAACCTCGGAGCGGAGGACAAGGCCACCTACAGCAAGCTGAGCGAGGAACTTTCGCTGCTGACGCTCCAGTACGGCAAGAATGTGCTTGCCGCGACCAACGCGTTCACGCTGAATCTTACCGAGGAGGCTGATCTTGAGGGTCTTCCGGAGTTCGTGCGGGAGGCCGCCGTCGAGACTGCGAAGTCGAAGAACATGGATGGATGGGCTTTCGACCTGTCCGCGCCGAGCTACGGGGCGTTCATGAAGTACAGCACCCGCCGCGATCTTCGTCAGAAAATGTGGATGGCCTACAACACAAGGGCCACGGAAGGGGATAACAGCAACATCGAGCTCTGCCGTCAGATAGCGGAGCTGCGCTTGAGGATAGCGAATGTCCTCGGCTACGCTACCTACGCCGACTACGCCCTTGAGGAGCGCATGGCAAAGACACCGCAGACCGTCAATGAGTTTATACAGAAGTTGTTGGAACCATCGCTCCCTGCCGCAAGGGCAGAGGTCAAGGAACTTTATGAATATTCCCGCTCGAATGGTTTCGAGGATTCCGTGATCCAGCCGTGGGACTTTGGTTTCTGGTCGGAGAAGCTCAAGGATGCCCGCTATTCCATCAGCGATGAGCAGCTGAAGCCGTATTTCCGTCTTGAGAGCTGCATCGACGCGGCCTTCGGTCTTGCGGGCAGACTGTACGGCCTTGTGTTCGAGGAGAGGACGGACATCCCGGTCTACCATCCGGATGTGAAGGTCTATGACGTGAAGGATTCCGAGGGCAACCATAAGGCCTTGTTCTATGCTGACTTCTTCCCGCGCCCGAGCAAGAGGGGAGGGGCTTGGATGACCGAGTTCCGTGGCCAGAGCATCGTGGACGGTGTGGAGAAACGTCCGTTCATCAGCCTTGTGACCAATTTCACGAAACCGGCTGCCGGAAAGCCTTCGCTGATCACTCACGATGAGTTGACGACCCTGCTCCACGAGTTCGGTCACAGCCTGCACGGCATTCTCGCCGAGGGGAGATATTCCTCACTCACCGGTACGAACGTTTCCCGCGACTTCGTGGAGCTGCCGTCGCAGATCATGGAGAACTGGGCCTTCGAGCCGGAGTTCCTGGACACTTTCGCCCGTCACTACGAGACCGCCGAGACGCTTCCGGACTCTCTGGTCAGGAAGATTGTGGCCGCGAAGAACTACCATGCCGCCTATGCGCAGGTGCGACAGCTTCAGTTCGGCATTCTGGACATGGCATGGCACACGCTGACTTCCACGCCAGGGTCGGACGGTGCTTCGGCCAGTCCGGCGCGCCACGGACTCCGCGACCTGAAAACCATGCAGGATTTGGGTACGATCGCCTTTGAGAAAGAGGCTCTTAAGGCCACGAACGTGGTTCCGTCCATCCCTGAGGCCTGCATCTCCACCTCGTTCAGCCACATATTCTCAGGTGGCTACAGTGCCGGCTACTATTCCTACAAATGGTCGGAAGTCCTTGAGGCCGACGCTTTCAGCCTCTTCAAAGAGAAAGGGATATTCAGTGCCGAAGTCGCCGCTTCCTTCCGTGACAACATCCTCTCAAGAGGCTGCACCGAGGACGAGGCGATCCTCTACCGCCGCTTCCGTGGCCATGATCCCGCCCCGGAGGCCCTACTTGAGAAGCTCGGCATCATCGTCCGCTAACCAGGTTCCCGTCACATCTGTTCCAGCCACGATTGGATCCTCACTCTCCGCAAAGATGGCTCGTTCTTAAAATGATTCCGGTCTGAGGTTTGACCTCAGACCGGAATCAACGTATAAGGTAAGGTTTGTATTGAGTCGGATTATATGACGTGGTTTGTAAGTGGGAAAGATCGTTAATCCCCTCATTGCAAAGGTACGAAGTCACCAGGTATTTTGAATTGTGCTGTTCGGACATTTTATTGTGCTGTTCGGACATTTTGAGGCTCTGGACTGCTCTGATTTGACATCCGGCTGTTCCAATCATACATTTGATGCTTCGGGGATGGCTCGGGGGCCTGTGAGGCGGAAGCAGGAACGGAGAGGTAGGAAATACGGGCGGAACGGAAGGTTTTTTTGTCAGATCGGAAAAGATTTCGCATATTGTACCGAACAATCAAGCATCGGATACCACATGCCGCACTTAACAAAGTTTATAGTCACGACACTTTCCCTCGCAATGCTGCTTCTCCCGTCCTGCGGGAGGAAGACGGCGACATTCTCGCAGGCCGACCGCAAGGCGGTGGAGGTTGCCGTCCGCGCCGTTCATGGTACTGACTCGCTCGCCGCGCTTCAGAAGAGGATGGAACGGAAGGGCAACAGGCTCGGAAGCGTCGTCGCCCTGAGGGAGCTGGGCAAGGCTCTCCGTAACGAGAGCCGTTTTGAGGAGGCCTTGGATGTCCACATGGAGAGTCTGCTGCAGGCCGAGGCGTTGGACGACACACTGGAGTGGGTGCAGGCGCTGAACAACATAGGTACGGACTACAGAAGGATGGGGGTGCTTGACGCGGCGCAGGACTACCACTACCGGGCGGCGATCCTGAGCGAGGAGTGTTCGGACACATCCTTCACGGCGAGGAAAAACAGAGTCGTCTCGCTCAACGGCATCGGAAACATCTACCTGACCATAGGCAACCTTGACCTCGCCGACAGTGTCTTCCGCCTTGCACTTGACGGGGAGCGGAAGCTGCACAGCACCGTGGGACAGGCGATCAACTACGCCAACATCGGCTCGATCTTCGAGAGCAGGAGACAGACGGACTCGGCATGGGTGTACTACCGGAAGTCAATGGCGATGAACGAGGAGGCGGGGAACACATTGGGTATCTCGCTCTGCCACACCTACTTCGGCTCACTCCACGAGAAGGCTGGCGAATATGCCGACGCAGCCGAGGAATATGAGGCCGCCTACAGTCTGATGCGGGAGTCCAGAGACAGCTGGCATGCCCTGAACTCGCTGATCTCGCTTGCCGGACTGAGTGTCGCGACCGGGAACACGGCCAAGGCCGCGAACTATCTTGAAAGGGCGTGCAGGAGAGCGGAACACATCAAGTCGAACGAGCATCTCGCGGAGATCTACACCTTGTACTATCGGCTCCATAAAAAGGAAGGGGACTACCGTAACGCCCTTTACTGTCTGGAGACGGCTGATGCGCAGCGGGACAGCCTAATGAACATGGAGAAGATCAACCGGATCCAGAACATCAGCCTGAACCTTGAAAGGGGGCTCCGGGAGAGGGAGACGGAAAAGGCTGACCTGATGCTCAGGCAGGAGCGCGCGAAGAGGAGCGCGGCGTACTTCTTCTTTGGAATAGTGGTTGTCGTCCTGCTGCTGATGATAGCGATGCTGCTCTACGCGCAGCGGTTGAGGGTCAGAAGCCAGCGGATGCTCAGGAAGATGGCCGAACTCCGTGAGACATTCTTCACCAACATCACGCACGAGTTCAGGACTCCGCTTACCGTGATCCTCGGGCTGAGCCGTAGAATGCGTGACGACAGCGGACTGCCTGAGGATGCGAGGGAGAAGTCCGGGACGATTGAGAGGATGGGGAACGGGCTTCTCCTGCTTGTCAACCAGCTGCTGGACATCTCCAAGATCAGATCCGCCATAGGTGATCCGGACTGGAGACACGGGGATGTCACAGCAAGGATGAGGATTGTCACCATGATGTACCATAGCTATGCCGGCGACCGTGGTGTCGGGTTGAGCTTCGAGGCTCGTGAGGCCGTGGTGATGGATTACGTGCCGGACTATGTGGACAAAGTGCTGAACAACCTGCTTTCCAATTCATTCAAGTTCACTCCGGAGGGCGGCAAGGTGGCCGTCCGCGTCTGGCGAGAGGGCGACCGGCTCATGCTCGATGTGTCGGACACCGGCGTCGGGATGGACAATGAGACGGCGGCAAAGGTCTTCGAGCCATTCTTCCAGGGAGAGGGTGATTCCTCGAACATCGGCACGGGAGTGGGGCTGGCCTTGGTCAAGCAGATCGTTGACAACCTTAAAGGCCGGATCACAGTGGAAAGCGCCGTCGGACTGGGAACCACGTTCCATCTCAGCGTACCGATCATCAATGGACACTGCTCCGTGGCTGATGCCGGTTTGGACAACGGTAGCGAAACCTTTGATGACGTGCGGGTTTGCACTCCCGTACTGCCTGAGGCCGCAGTGAACCCGGCCGACAGCGACGCTGAAGACAAACGGACATCCCTGCTGGTCATCGAGGACAATCCGGACATCGCCGCCTACATCGGCTCGCATTTCAACTCTGACTATGCCGTCTTCTATGCCCACAACGGGAAGGAGGGCCTGGACAAGGCTTTGACTTTGGTGCCGGACATCATCATCACGGACTTGATGATGCCTGTGATGGACGGTCTTGAGGTCTGCCGCCGGATCCGCGCCAATGAGGTGACCGATCATATTCCTGTAATAGTGGTGACGGCGAAGGTTTCCGAGGAGGATCGTGTCAAAGGCCTTGAGGCAGGTGCCGATGCCTACCTTACCAAGCCTTTCAGCAGCGAGGAGCTGATCGCCATTGTGGACAGGCTGCTGGACAGGAACGACTGCATAAGGCGCAGGCTAACTGGTTCCGCGCAGGGATCAGGTCCACAAGGTTCGTTAGGGACGCAGGTGGCGCAGGATCAGAATGTGACGGAGACCCCGCAAGGCTTGCAGGGCGAAGACAGTGAAATCTCGCCGGCCGACGCGGAGCTCGGTCTGCTTGACAGCGGCAGGATTCGTCAGGATGCGGAGAAGGTTTTTCTGGACAAGGTTGAACAGCAGTCCCGCGAGCTTCTTGAAAAGCAGGATCTGTCCGCCGGGACGTTGGCGGACAGCCTTTGCGTAAGCCCTTGGCAGCTGCGCCGCAAGCTTCTGGCTCTGAAAGGCATGTCACCGACAGCCTACATCATGGATCTTAGAATGCGCCTGGCCGGGGATCTGCTCTCCACTGACTCCACCCTCACGATCGAGGAGATCTCCACCCGCTGCGGCTTCACCCACGTCACCAGCTTCCATCACGCCTTCAAGAAAGCCTTCGGCATGACCCCGTCCGAGTACCGCGGCGTCCCACGTCGCTAAGAAATCCTTAAAGCGATAACTTGATACTTGATTGTCTTTTCCCGTCAATCATGTGCCGCCGGCATCAGATGGACAGGACGGCCAGGACGTTGATGAGTTCCTTGTCGATTGGCTTGTCCAGCTTTATGGCTTTGCCGATCGGAACATAGACGATCTCGTTGTTGGAGATGCCGACCATGATGTTGCGCTGGCCTTCCTGCAGGGCCTCTATGCTGGCGTAGCCCAGACGGCTGGCCAGGATACGGTCGTAGGCGGATGGGCAGCCGCCGCGCTGGAGGTGGCCAAGGATGGTGACACGGACGTCATATTCGGGATATTCCTGTCTTACTCTTTCGGCGTAGTGCATCGCGCCACCGTCCTTCGGGCTTTCGGAGACGAGCACGATCGAGCTGTTCTTGCTCTTTCGGCAGCCATGGCTGATGAACTTCTCAAGCTGGTCGATGTCTTTGTATATCTGCACAAGCTCGCGGTTGTTGGTAGCGCGATAGGCTCCTCCATTTGTGGTCTCGGCAATGTTGGCAAGTGTCTTGGTGTCTATTTCCACCGGCATGTTGACATATTGCACTCCACCAGCCACTGGCACAGGATAGGGAGCCACCTTGTTAGTGCCCACGGCCACGGGATATACACGTATGCCTAAGCTCTTGGCTATTTCGGCACTCGTCATTGGCGAGATGTCGCCCATGTTGTTACTGCCGTCTGTAAGCAGGATGACCACCTTGCTCTTTGCCTTCGATTCCTTCAATCGCGACACGGCGTTTGCAAGTCCCATACCAATGGCAGTACCATCTGAAATGATGCCACGTGCGGCAATGTCGGTGCGAACAGAACCAAGCAGATTGAGAAGCGAAGCATGATCAGTAGTCATTGGACACTGGGTGAACGACTCACCTGCAAAGATTGTTAGACCGATGTTGTCGTTCGGACGACCAGCCACAAACTCTGCTGCTACGTTCTTGGCTGCCTCAAGACGATTTGGCTTCAGGTCTTCAGCAAGCATAGACGTCGAGACGTC
>OQVP01000092.1_pt1 | contig 30692 bp, 28 predicted proteins | sample 1691541 | NCBI WGS metagenome assembly OQVP01 (sample SAMN03418258, study PRJEB22391) | human gut metagenome | biome: human-gut; feature: organic feature; material: feces | host: Homo sapiens | place: Tanzania | collected 2013-01 | reverse complement strand
TGCATCGGATACGACATGCGCATTTGTAAGAATGCCGCCACTTTCGGCATGGTGGGCGCAGTGGATCGCGCAATTGTGATTGACGGTGTGCGCAATCGTTTCATTCAAATCGATGCTGCGATTAATCCCGGCAACAGCGGCGGCCCGCTGTTTTCAATGGATGGCAACGTTATAGGCGTAAACTCAGCAAAAACCGTGACAGCAAGCGTTGATGAATACGGTCAGCCGATTTCCGCTGAGGGTCTTGGTTTTTCTCTTCCGATAAACGAGGCAATGCGAACAGCAAAACAGCTTATTGAAAACGGCAGTGTGCAGCGTCCGGGTATCGGCGTTTCGGTTGTTGCGGTGGACGAAGCACGCGCAGAAAAGTACAACATACCGCAGGGATTGCTTGTTTATACTGTAACAAAAGACGGTCCCGGGCACAAAGCGGGCTTGTATGCAGACGATATAATCACTGAGTACGACGGAACAGCAGCCACTGACAACGATTCTTTTGTTGACTATCTGCGCCGCAAGGCGGTAGGTGACACGGTCAAAATTCGATATTGGCGAGACGGCGAGTATTATGAATGCATAATCACTGTCGGTGACCTGAATTCGATCGGAAGAGAAATTCTTGATGATGCATACGGCGGAAGCAAATTCGGATTCTGATATTAACTGAATTTAAGGGCAATCAAATTCTTCTCTATGATGGAACGGCACATTTGCAGCCGTTCCTTTTTTGTTCATCTGTGCGTTTGTTAAATGCGCGGAACGCGACAGAATTTCAGCACAAATGAAGCGTCGGGACTGCAAATACAACAAAGCGAACCGCCGAGAATGCGCTTCCCGGCGGTTCGCTTTGGCTTAAGTATGCGATTTACTTAATTATCGGATACAAGCATAAATCCGATTATTTGCGTTTACGGTTGAGCAGAGCTGCTGCGCCGCCGACCATGGAGATAATACCTGCAACCGCAATGCTGACCGCACCGGTTGCGGGAACAGGATTGGGGTTGGGTGTGGGTTCGGAGGAGGGCTCAGCGGAAGGTGCGGGTTCACCGTTGCCGCCGAGGGTGAAGCTCAGCTCAAAGGTGTCATGTGTGCCGTCGCCGATGAAAGTTGCATCGGTGAATTCGGTCTGCGTGTAAGTGAAACCGAAGAAATCCTTGTATTCATCAACGATGGAGGTGAGAGTTGCGACGCGCTCCTCATCCGCAACTGCTTCGCCGTTGTCTGCAAAGTCCTCATCGACCGGAATGAATGCTTCGATTGCGGAATCGTTTGCAACAACGCGATAGTAATGGTTGTTCAGCCCTGCAAAGATCGCATAGCTGCCGGTTTCATCAGCACGAACCTCAACCGCACGCTTCTGAACGAGATCAAAGTCTGAACGGTGCATGTTGTATGCGGGAAGACCGTTAGCCTCACTCTTGTCAACGGTACCGAGGGAAAACTGAGCGGGGAAGCGATACTGGCCGATCGTGACGGAAGTGCTGCCGACAACCGTTTCAGCGGTAAGCGTGCCGCGAAGGATAACGGTAACATCGGAATCAAGCTCAGCCATAACGGTGCATACATTTCCTTCAACAGCAACGTTGGAGTATTCACCGGGGATGGGCATGCAATAACCGTGTTCATAGTCACACTGCATTTTGCCGGGGCAGCCCTGGGCTTCAACAAGTGTCAGCCCGTCAATGCCTTCAACGCTTGTGAGGTACTCGATGCTTGAAAGCATACGCTCGCTGTAGCCTTCTACCGCTGCGGGAACGGTGTAGCTGAGAGCAAGGGTAACCGTGTCGCCGACGTTGAGCTTTGTGTCGGCAGGGATAACGTTCCAAACATTGTAAGGAACATCCCACTCATCGTATTCAACTTTGGGATCATTTGCAACAAGGCTCAGTTCGGTGCCGAAAACTGCGGCATCTTCACCGTCGGCAAGTGCAGGTACTGCAAGCGCAAGAGTGAGCGCGATTGCAATTACAAGAGCAAAAATCTTTTTCATGGTTCTGTTTCTCCTTAATTTTTGTTTTATTCCAAAACTGCGATCAGCACGATTCGCCCGGATCGGCAACTAAGGTTTGGGTGGAAGCAGCCTTTTTGCCGAACCCTGCACAGATTGCATGATGGGGGCAGGCCGCTTTGCAGTCGCCGCAGCGAATGCATTCGGGGCTGTTGGGCGTTGTTGACATGTCCACACCCATGCGGCAAACGTTTTTGCAAACGCCGCAGTGGGTACATTTGGATTCATCAACGCTGTAGCGGTAGAGCGAAATTCTGTTGAAGAATGAGTAAATCGCGCCGAGCGGGCAAATGTATTTGCAGAACGGACGATAGATCATGATGGACAACAGAATGGTTGCCGCAAGAATTCCAAGCTTCAGTGAGGTCAATCCGCCGGCTTCCGCCCAGCTTGTGATGCCTGTACCTGTGCCGGCCGCAGTGTTGCCCGCAAGGCTGCCGTAGGTCATAAGCGGAATACCGCCGAGGAGCATTCCGGAAGGGCAGATGTATTTGCAGAAGAAAGGATTCGATTCATACAGCAGAGGCAGAACGATAACGAATACAACAAGGAAGAAATACTTGAGGTAACGCAGCTGCTTATCGCCGGGGAAAGTGCGAATCTTAAGCTTCTTGGGGAGCGGAATCTTGTGCAGCAGATCCTGAATCAGTCCGAACGGGCAAAGAAAACCGCAAACGAGCCTTCCGCAAAGTGCGCCGACGAGCATAAGAAAGCCGACAACGTAAAACGCAAAATAGTAAAGCGGTTTCGTGACCAGATAGCCGTTGCTGTCCGACCAGACGCCTTTTGAAAAGTCAGACTGATTGAAAATGGCCTGCAGCGAGCCGATAGGACATGCTCCGAGCGCGCCGGGGCAGGAGTAGCAATTCATGCCCGGAACACAAATCTGCTTAAGCGGACCTTTGTAAATCGTTCCGGTTAGAAAGCCGACAACATAGCTGTTCGTAAGCAGGCTGAAAACCGCCTGAATTGCAAACCTCCTGCGTTCAACCGCTTTGCGAACCTGCATTATTGTTTTCTTTGGTTTTGAGTTCAACTTGGTTTTTGTTTCCATCAGCCGATACCTACGCATTCTCGGCAAAGAGCCGTGGCTTTTGAAAGAACCGCAGTGATTTCGCCGTCGAATATCCCGTATACAATGAATGCAGCCGCGATAACCATAAGGCAAACGGGCAGGATGATTCTGAGGGTTCCGTCAAGCGTTTGGGTTAATTTAACTCTTTTGTTGTGCATCTTGACCTCCCGGCTCAAAGAAGATTATCGATGATGGAACACCACTTGTCATAGGAGTTTGAAGTCGTGACAACTTTAAGGATGTTGCCGTTGCTGTCTATGAAATATGTGGTGGGGTAAGCTCCCGCAGGGAATGCAGCGGCCACAGAACTGTTGTTGCGCAGCACGGGCAGATTAAAGCCCTGAATGCCTCCGATAATGGCGAGTGCGGTGTTAATACACCCGGGGGTTTCGGAATCGCCGAGAACAGTGACGACTTTCAGTCCGCGGCCTGCATAGTTGTTTGCAAGCTGCTGAATATGGGGCATTTCCTGAATGCAGGGGCCGCAAGTCGTTGCCCAAACATTGACCATGGTTACCTTTGCCTTTGAGAACATACTGTTGTCATAGGTGCTTCCGTTGTTGATAGCCTTTGTTGAAAACGCAGGAATATCAGGTTTGGGGGTCGCAGTGGGTTTCGAAGTCGGCTTTTCCGTGGGTTTTGCGGTCGGTTTCTCCGTGGGCTTGTCCGTCGGACTGCCGGAAGGAGAGTCTGTTGCGGGTTCGTCGGTTGCATCACCGGTGGGTTCTGCGGTGATACCGTCCGTGGGAGCCGCAGTATCCGGTTCACTCGTTAAAGTTTCGGTGGGAACGGCACTGTCGGCCGGTTCGCCGGAAGTTATAACATCGGTTGAAGGGGCATCCGTGCCGTTGTCGGGCATTGGAGTTGCGGGGTTGGGATTGCTTGCGATTCGCCAAGGATGCGCACAGCCGGACAAAAGCAGCATCAGCGCAGTAAGAACGCAAATCGCAGGCAGCAGTTTTGTTCTTTTCATTGGTTTCCGTTCCTTTCAAATTCAAGCAAGGGATGGACGGGGGATCTTCGGCAGAGCGAATGCTGCCAAAGTATCCAACATGCCCTGCGAGGTTCAGTGGAACCTCACAAGGCACAGAAACGTTCTTTGTTTGTTAATTTGTTATCGAATAATCAGCTTAAAAGCACGTTTATTCGACAATCAGCCAAGTTGCAATGCTGCACGCATGACGAGCAGGGCATCGGCCATGGTAACAACGCCGTCGTTGTTAAAGTCGGCAATGCTGATATCGCCGTCAAGCAGCTCCAACGCAACACGGGCAATTTGGAGAGCATCGGCAATGCTCAGCACGCCGTCACCGTCCATGTCACCGGGCATTCCTACAGGAGGCTCGGGAGTAGGTTCGGGAGTGGGCTCTGGAGTAGGTTCGGGAGTAGGCTCTGGAGTAGGTTCATCAGCGGGAGTGCATATACCGGTTACGATAAGATCCTCAATTACGCAGCTGAAATCGGTGTCCCAGCCCTGGAAGATATATCCTTCGTGCTCGGGATGAACGGGGGGGACTGCGGCCTGACCGTGTTCAACCTGCTTGATGGTGATAAGGTTTCCGTTCACACCGTCGTAGAACTTGACTTTATGCTTAATCGCTTTGTAAGTTGCAGTCACGGTAACATCGCCCATGGCCATGTACAAAACCTGCTCATAACCGGATTCGTATACATTTCCGGAATAAACCCATTCCTTAAACTCATATCCTTCAACGTCGGGAGCGGTTCCGGGAGTGGGGATAACTGCCGCATATGCAACTTCGGCAGTGTCGATGGTTTCGCCGGTTACACCGTTGACATAGGTAACGGTGCAGGTTTCGTTCGCATGAATTGTCATTGCATCATGCCACATTTCGATGAAGTTGCGCAGCTCGTTCTGGCTTGTGAAGCCGCCGATGAGATGATCGCGAACAACACCGTCACGGCCGACGATGATGGTCTGGGGTATATAACCGCTGGTGTTGAACACGGAGCGAAGAACGCTGTCAGCACGGAGGTTTACCCAAGTGTAGCCGTTGTTCTGAAGGAATTCCTTTGCGGTCGCGGGGGTACAGCCGTTGCCTTCACTGATGACGCCGATGAACTGAACATCCGCCTCGGGAGTGGAGGAGTAATACTCGTGCATTGCCTGAATGTGGGGCATTTCGGATCTGCACGGACCGCACCATGTTGCCCAATAGTTGATGAATGTGAGATCAGCATTTTGCAGAATGTCACCGGTGACGGTGTTGCCGTCAAGGTCAACGGTGTTAAAATTGCTGACGTTCATGCCGACACCGGGTTCGCGAGTGGGATCTGTCGCTTTCGGTTCGGCGGACACGAGGGAGAGGGAGCATGCTGCGAAGATTACAGCAAGCAGAACGGAGAGAAGTTTCTTCATTTACCTTTACCTTCACTTTCTGATTTTTGGGGTAACAGCATTCCTCACATGCCCTTACCTTGATGATATTATATCATACGGTTCGGAGCGTTTCAATGCCTTTGAAACAATTTTGCGGCAATTTAGTCAATATACAAATTTCCCGGTGCCGCCCTAAGGTCTTCTGAAAAGTGTGGACGCTCAGTTCATGTTTTTGCATTTTCTGCATGGATTTTTAGAAGTAATTCATAGCTCGGAGTGTCGGGATGAATGCTTCTTGTCAATGTTGGACAGGGAAAATCTTTGCACTGTCCGCAGCTTTGCAGCCCGCGTCCGATGGAACATAAGCGGATTGCGCATTCGGCACAAAATTTGTGTGCCGATGCAGTATCAGCATGGCAGCCGAAGCAAATCAGGTCATCCGTTGTAAAAGTTTTTTGCGGGGTGGAAAACTTTTCAATCAGCTTCTTCCCGAGCTCTGCATCCCTTGTTTCCGTATAAATAAAAAACGGACAATTGCCGCAGTCGAAACCGCAGCAGGCTAAATGCTTTGTTTTCATAAATCAATCACCGATTCCTTTCATTTTCTTTAATTATACCTATATTTGCAGAAAAAGCAATTGCCGAAAAATCACTGCTTATTGCAAATGCATTGCTGTGCCGCATATATCGCAGAATGAAGGCGGGGAGTTGACATAACCGATTCATCGATTATAATATAAGGAAGCGAATAATGTGCCGCCGAATGCGGCAGACGGAGGAAACATGAAATATATAGTTACAACCGAGGGCATGGGCTGTGAACATTGCATCAAGCGCGTTACCGCTGCAATGCAGACTTTGAATGCAGCAATCATTTACGTAAAACTTAACGATATTGCTGTTGATTTCAACGGAAACGAGAACGACCTTCGCAATGCGATTGAAGATCTCGGCTTTGATGTTATTTCAATAAAAGCACAGTGAACGGAGCGACGGGTTACAAAATGAACTCTGCTTTTTCAAGCAATAACAGTGCTGACGGGAGCAACATGGGCTTGCCTTTTGCACGCAATGAAGGTTCGGACAGCGGGCGCGTTGTTATCGGCTTGTCCGGCGGAGTGGATTCATCGGTTGCGGCTTTGCTGCTTAAAAAGCAGGGGCTTGACGTTGTGGGCGTCTTCATGAAAAATTGGGAGGAACAGGACGAAAACGGCTGCTGCACTGCGGAACAGGATTACGGGGATGCAAAGCGTATTGCGGAACAGATAGGCATTCCGTTCTATTCCGTTAACTTTTCAAAAGAATACTATGACCGTGTTTTTTCATACTTCCTCTCGGAGTACAAACTCGGCCGAACACCCAATCCGGATATTCTCTGCAACACGGAAATAAAGTTCAAAGCGTTTTTGAATCTTGCAATGAATATGGATGCATCGCTCCTTGCAACCGGACATTACGCGCGGCTTGACAAAAGTAATGGGGTAAAGCTGCTTCGTGCACATGATGCAGGCAAGGATCAGACTTATTTCCTTGCGGGCTTGACTTCGGAACAGCTGAAGCGCGCCTTGTTCCCTATCGGAGATATGGACAAAAAGGCGGTTCGTGCAATCGCTCAGGAAAACGGTCTTGTAACCGCAAAGAAAAAGGACTCGACAGGAATCTGTTTCATAGGCGAACGGAATTTTAAGCAATTCCTGATGCAGTTTTTACCGGCACGGCGCGGCGACATTGTTGATCTCAGCGGTCGTGTGATCGGCAAACACGATGGTTTGATGTATTACACGCTCGGTCAGCGTCGCGGACTGGGTATAGGCGGAATGAATGAGGGCACCGGCGAGAGCTGGTTTGTTGTGGGAAAGGATTTAAAGCGCAACAGACTTGTTGTTCAGCAGGGAGAGCATGAGGAGCTTTTTTCAACGGCATTAACAGCCGATAAACTCAGCTTTATTTCAGGCTGCGCTCCGGCAAAACAGTTCCGCTGCACTGCTAAATTCCGTTATCGTCAACCGGACAGAGGGGTCACGGTCACAATGCACGGCGATGGTGCAACCATTGACTTTGATTCGCCGGAACGTGCAGTAACACCGGGGCAGTGGGTCGTGCTTTATGACGGCGATGTATGCCTCGGGGGAGGCCCGATTGATGAAGTTGCGCCGCTTAAAGCATTGCCGAAGATTTTTACCGATTAGCAGTCAAACGGCTCATTGCACGGCATTAAAAAGACATCGGAGGTATTGAAATGAAGAATATCGAAAAATATATTGACCACACATTGCTAAAACCTGATGCAACGGAAGCTGCAATCGGAAAAGTATGCGCAGAAGCCATTGAACATGGCTTTAAAAGCGTTTGCGTAAATCCCGCACGGATTGCCTTTGCCGCAAAGCAGCTTGAAGGAACCGGTGTTCTGCCCTGTTGCGTTGTCGGTTTCCCGCTGGGTGCAACGTTTTCAAAAGTGAAAGCCTTTGAAGCTGAAACCGCGATTGCAAACGGCGCGAAGGAAGTCGATATGGTAATTAATATCGGTGCTGCCAAGGACGGGAATTGGGAACTTGTTGAAAGCGACATTGCTGCCGTTGTTGACGCTGCAAAGGGAAAAGCCGCTGTCAAGGTTATTATTGAAACCTGCCTTTTGACTGATGACGAAAAAGAAAAGGCCTGCCGATGCGCAATGGCTGCCGGCGCGGACTTTGTGAAAACTTCAACAGGTTTTTCAACCGGAGGCGCAACGGAGCATGATGTTGCCCTGATGCGCAGCGTGGTCGGAGATAAGCTTGGCGTCAAGGCTTCCGGAGGTGTGCGTACTCCCGAGGATGCGGAAAAGTTTATTGCCGCAGGCGCAACCCGACTCGGAACAAGCAACGGTGTTAAACTTTTAGGATGAAGGCACGGAGCGGATGCCGCGATTTATATGTCTGACTTTTGCAATAAATTGACGTATCGCTATCTTACAGAAGCTGAATTGCCGCAGGCAAAAAAACTTTGGGCAATATGCTTCCCCGAAGATGACGAGGAATTCATTGATTACTACTTTGCCGAGCGTACTGCCGCCAATTGTGTTTTCGGCGCGTTTGATAATGCAAATTTAGTAAGTATGCTTTGCCGTGACAGCCGCATGATGTTTGCAAACGGAGAGCTTGTTCCCGTTTGTTTTGTTTCCGGAGTAAGCACGGATCCGGCTTATCGAAACCGCGGTATTGTTCGCACACTGATGAGCAAGCTTGATGCGGACTTGATTTGTGAGGGATTTGCGGCCGCACTGCTTCAGCCCTTTGATTTTGATTTCTACAAGAAACTGGGGTATGAAGTGTTCTCAAAACGCAGAACAGCCGTTATTAATGAAAAAGCAATCGAACAAGCTTATTCCGAACTTAAGCTGACAGGCAACGAGCAAAACAAAAGCATTTCATTTACCCGTCCTGATGCGGCGCTGATAAACACCGTTTACAATACGTATTTCGGACAGCGAAACGGCGTTTTGCAGCGCAGCATCGAACGGTGTGAAGCACTTGCACATGAATTCATGCTTTCGGGAGCATGCAGCCTTTGTGCGGGCAGAGCTTATGCGTTTTGGTATCCAAAAGAAGGAGAACTTACTTTACACGAATTCGCTTTCGAAAACGCGCATGACGCCCTTCTTCTGCTTGAGAGAATAACTGCAAAACACTCCGAATTCCTTGTTGAGCTCCCGTGTGACCGCAGCATACCCGGAATTCCGTGCAGTGAAAAGGCTGAACCGCTCAGCATGATAAAGGTTCTCCGTGATGACTGCAATTGGCTGAGGAAGCTTCAACCGGAGCCTTTTGATGTTTGTGCGTACTGACCGGCAGCTTTTCTATAAGCACATCACTGTTCAGAAACGCAGTAAGGATGATTCTGCGTTCACAGTTTAATCGAGAGCGGATGAAAGAAACCGAACCCCGTCTTTTTTGACATGCGGAAGGTATTAATTATCCGTTTTTTGCTTTTAATAGAAATATTTTCTGCCACAGCAGTTTGCAATAAACGTTCGGTAGAGATATAAAAAATGCCTCAAAACCCTGCTTACGGCAGAACAAGCCTTCAGCTTTGGTTAAGAGGCAAAAGCCTTATAGAGTTACGCGAAATCGAACATCCGACCGATTAGCTTTATTCATTCGTGCCCGCTGTGCTTTTTCTGCGGTTCAAAAGCATTGCGAGAGAACATGCAATGATAGATATCCCGCAAAAAGCAAAACACCAACCGATTCCGATCTTTGTCAATGCCGAAGCGGCAAAGAGTGAAACCACCTGAACGAGATTTACACCGATGTTCATCACGGAAAGTGATGCGGCGCGGTTGTCTTTCAGTTCAAGCTGATCAATGATTTTGTTTTCAAGTTCTCCGATAAAATATTCCGGAATGCTGAGCATTAGCGGGATCAGGAGCATCGCCGAGATCACAAGAACAACGGAGGACAATGCTCCGAAAATCGCGAATGCAGCACCGCAGATAATGCCGGAAAGAACTGTCAGATGCAGCCTTGACAGCTTTGCACCGGGGCGAACGGCTCGATTGATAATCGGTTCGGCCAGCATTTGAATTGCGGAATATGCAATGATGATTGCTGAGAGCCATTCGACAGGAACGTTGCTCTTGATAAGCTTGTCGGCGTAGAAAAAGTTCACCAAAAGCCATGCGATGCCGAACAGCGAGAGCATACATGAGAACAGTAAAGCATGCTTGTTCTTGAAAATTGCAGCAATGTTTTTTGTAAACGGCAAAGGCTTTTCTGTATCTGCCGCGGCATGTTCGCCGGTATTGCGTGTTTTTTGCGGTTCGCGCTCTATAAAGAAGGAAAGCGTGAAGCAGATTGCACCCGAAATTACGGTTGCAGCCAACAAACCTTGCAATCCCAAACTGTCGTATATGAGAACATAGGACAGAGTGCTGATAATAAAGCCCGCAGTCGAAAAATTACCTGCACGAGTGCTTTTTGCAAGATAACCTTCTTCGCCGTGCAGCTCGTAAAGATATGCGCTGCTTGTTCCGGAAGCAAAACAAAAAGCCGCACCTTCAACAACAGCTTCAACAACAAAAAGAAGAAGTGAGCGCGACAGGAATGCAACAAAAAGCAACGCTCTTGCGATAAGGAGCAGAGCTTGGTACAAAATCAATGAATTTTTATATCCGATTTTGTCAGTTATGTGTCCGAACGGAACTTCGCCCAATGCCGTTATGCATGACAGCAGAGCTTGAAGCAGGAAAAACTCAGATTCGTTCACTCCTGCCTGTGTTCTGACAAGAAGTGCGACGGGTGCAAAAAACACAAGGCCTCCCTTCGGCTTCTATATAGTCAAAAATATTTCTGATCGCAGTTGATTTTTCGCGATTTTGCGATATAATATAAGTGACCGCAATCAGGAGGTTTCAGCTATGCCGGTATTGTCCAGATTTTATGGGATCATCATTCGTATGTATTTTCAGCAGGCGGAGCATAACCCGCCGCATATCCACCCCTTTACGGCGAAGATATGGCCGCCATTGACATACAGACAGGTGAAGTGTTAGAAGGTCATCTGCCGCCCAAGGCGCTTGCTATGGTACGGGAATGGTCTGTTATCCACAAAGACGATCTTCTGCATATGTGGGAGACGCAGGAGTTCAAGTCCCTTTCTCTCCTTGAGTAAGGAGTTGATACGATGTTCCATAAGGTCAAAGCGGTCAACGCTCTGCCGGACTATCGCTTGAGCGTACAGTTTGCGGAGGGTGTGACAAAAATTTATGATGTAAAGCCTCTGTTTGCAAAATGGGCACCGTTCAAGTCGCTGGAGAATGCGCCGGAGCTGTTTTCCGGCGTGGAGGTCGATGTGGGCGGATATGGGATCATCTGGGATGACGATCTTGACCTTAGTTGCGACGAACTATTTGAGAACGGTGAGACGGTCAAGACACCCTTCGACGGGCTCATGGCCTTTACCGACGTCACCCGGCTTTGGGGGCTGAATGAAAGTACGCTGCGCAAGGCGATTGCCTACGGCAAGCTGGTCAACGGCGTGGATGCCTGCAAATATGGCGAGCAGTAGGTGATTTCCATGGAGGCCATGAAGCGGGAATACGGTGTTCCTAAAGCAGATCGTTAAGGAGAAATATGTTTATATCAGAATTGAAGAACAGAGAGTTGACAGACAAAATTATCGATAGCGTTTTGTTTGAAGGGCTTGAAGGCACGGAGGAGGCCGCTGATTGTATTATCGTGCTCGGTAGCACAAAGGCCTCTCAATATAAGGTTCCCATTGCAGTCTCTGCTTATAAGGAAAACCGTGTCCCTAAACTTCTGCTGTCCGGTGGAAAAATAAAAGATTTCAATGAAGGCCGCATGAGCGAGGCCGATCATATGTGCAGAACGGCTATCATGCTTGGTGTAAAGGAAGAAGACATCGTTTTAGAAACACTTTCACAAAATACAATAGAAAACATACTTGGATCGCTGTTTGAACTACAGCGTGTATTTTGTATCAACCATGTGAGAAGGGTATTGCTTGTAACCACTTCATATCATATGAGACGAAGTCTGTCCATAGCAAGATATCTGTTTCCGAGACACATTGAAGTTCTGCCATGTCCTGCAGATGATACCCACACGCGCCGAGATAACTGGGCATATAACGCCGAAGGGCGGAAACGAGCTACGGACGAAGTTCGAAAGATTATCGATTGCGTAGGAAACGGCCTGTTTCCGGATTTTGAAGTATAGGAGCAACACCAGCTTCTCTTGATTACTTAAGAATGGAGCTTTGATATGTGGCGCTTTAAAGATGATAATACTTTACCTATAATCACAGCCAAAGATCAAGTCAATAGTGCACATCGGGAGTGCCATTTACAGCTCCCCGAGACGGCAGTTGTTTTCTTCATGAGTAAGTGTACTGATTATCTCTGTGAAAACTATCAGGCAAAAGAACTATCGGAGCCCTTTCCTCGTTTTTTGAATCGCTGTCCTATTTGGGAAATCAATAAATACCAGCTCTGCTTTCTTGACGGAGGACGTGGTGCACCTCAAGCCTGCGATACCGTTGAGACACTTGCCGCACTTGGAGTAAAGAACATCCTTGCTGTCGGTATGTTCGGCGCATTTGATCCGCAAGTTAAGCTCGGAGAAGTCATAACGCCGAAAAGGGCTTTCATTGAGGAAGGGACCTCGCTCCATTACTATGAGTCCATAGATTTTTCGCAACCAGACAATGATCTGCTCCAAATCTGCTCTTCTATGTTGCAAATCAATACATATCCTATTGTCTCCACTGATGCTGTATATCGGCAGACATTCTACAAAGAACAGTTGTGGCGGATTAAAGGCGCAGTAGGCGTTGATATGGAGACATCTGCAGTTTTCAGCGTATCCCGATATCTCGGCCTCAAAGCTGCGGCGATTCTGATGGCATCTGATATTCACCCTGCGAGCCCAGATGAACCGAAATGGGATTGGAATATGACAAAAGATATGAGGTTTGCTTTAGCTGAAAAGAGCCTTGATATCGCAAAACAATTGCTGTGATCTGTTATTATTTCAAAGGCATATAAACGCCGCCCTGCAAGCAACATACTTGCAGGGCATTTTTATGTATGCACCGCAGGGGCCTCCTGCGGTGTGTTTTTCTGTCTTAGCGTCCTCTGTCATAATCATGGCTGCGACGCCGGGGCCTTTGTCGGGGGTACGTGTCTACGGTTATAGCGAGCATCGGATTTTGCCCCACAAAATCCAGAGCAGAGCGGCAAAACAGGCGTGACTGTTGCAGTCACGCCTGTTTCATTTCTTTTTAGCCGGTTATTATCTGCCTCAAAGCACCTTCCTTACGGAGGGTGCCCCAACAGGCAGACCATATCATAGCAATCTGCGAATTTGTGCCGATGATTCATTTTTTTATTCATAATAAAGCCGAAAACTCTGTTTCGGACCGTCCTTTCTGTATATTTATTTGATTCGGTTACAAACAAATCAAATAAATATTAAGACGGCATTTTTGCACACTTCATCGAATACACGACCTTAAGATATTTGAACGGGTTGAAGTATAATCCCGCTTGCGCTTGATGTCAAGCTTTTTTTGAAAAAGGAAAACCGCATTGAAAACCATGCTGCATTGCAGCGCGTATATCGGTGAGACATAAGCAAATACTATGTGTGAGCATCCACAGGCTGCTCAAAATTCGTGCGCAATAAAGAGCACAGAAAGGGAGTAAAAGCAAAATGGATACGTTGTCATTGATTTTGATTGTCATCGGCGCGCTGAACTGGGGACTTGTCGGTATTTTTCAATTCGACCTTGTTGCTGCAATATTCGGCGGCATGAGCGGCGTTGTTTCAAGAATCATTTACACGCTGGTCGGGCTTGCCGGAATCTGGGGCATAACCATGTTGTTCCGCAAGCGCAGCCGTCCCGCATTCATGCAGGATGACGGCGACGCGTAATATGCAGCCGTTAAAACAGTGAATGCATGACCGGTAATACTATCTCAAGTGAGAAAGGCGGAGAGTGTTCAGTGTGAACCTCTCCGCTTTTTGTCATGCTGCAAATGATGATTTAGTTCCGATGCGGCAAGTTTCCCGCCGTTTCATCGAGCGGCAGTGCCGTGCCGGATATTTCCTTCAGATAGGGCAGGACAAGAATCACTGCAACGACAAGGGCAATAAAATCCGAAACCGGAATTGCAACCGCAATGCCGTCGACACCCCAAATCGAATTGAACAGCATCATAAGCGGAATGTCGATTATTCCCTTGCGCAGCAAGGAAAGAATAATGGGCTGAACCTTTTTTCCGGTTGCCTGAAACAAGGTTATCACAAAGAAATTGAGAGTTGTTGTCAGGCAAGTAAAACAGATAATCTTCAGGAAAACACATCCGTGATGAACGGTGGCAGCGTTATCAATGAAGCATTTTGTTATTGCATTTGCTCCGAAAAACAGCAGCGCGGTGCCCGCAGCCGAGACGACAAGACAGTCGATGAGCAACGCGCGCAGAGCAGATTTCATCCTTGTGCGATTCCCGGAAGAAAAGTTATATCCGATGAGCGGGAGTGCGCCTTGGGACATGCCTTGACCCATTGCAAACGCAAGCATATCGATTTTTTTGGCAATGCCCATTCCCGCAACAGCCTCTGTGGAATATGTGGCAATGATTCGGTTGAGGGCTGTGTTCGAAACCGTTGCCATCATTGAAATCATAAAGCTCGGCAGGCCGACGGAAAGCACATCCGCCGGAATGTGCTGCGTTAATGTATAGCATTTTGGTGAAAGGCGAATTGAGAGTCCATCGCCTTTTTTACAAATAAACAGAATAAAATAGAGGGATGCAGCCGTATTCGAAAGCATGGTTGCAATTGCCGCGCCTTGAATTTCCATGTCAAAAACAAAGATAAATAACGGGTCGAGCAAAATGTTCAGAATACCTCCGAAAGCAACCCCGAGGCTTGCCTGTTTCGAATAACCTTCCGAACGGATGAGGTGCGCAAGTGCGGGGTTCAGAACCGTGGGCACTGCACCGATGCATATTGTCCAAAAGATATAGTCAGAACAGTAATTCCATGTTTTTGAATCAGCTCCGATTACGGGCAGCAAACAGGGACGAAGAAAGAGTATTGCAATTCCGTAGAGCAAAGCGGCACCTGCCGCCGTCCAAATGCAGAATGAAGAGCATGATGCAGCTTTTTTTCTGTTTCCAATGCCGAGACTGCGTGAAATCAGGCTTGCGCCGCCGATGCCGAAAAGGTTTGCAAGCGCGGTCATGAATATAAACAGGGGCATGGATATCGTTGCTGCCGCAACCTGATTCGGATCGTTCATCTGGCCAATGAAAAATGTATCCGCCATGTTGTAAACTACGGTTATAATCTGACTTATAACTGTCGGAACGGCAAGCGAAATGACAGCTTTGTTGACAGGCATTGCTGTGAAAAGATACTCTTTTTCGGCAGACGATGCTGCCGCATTAACTGAAGATGAATCCATTTCGGTTATTAAAACACTCCTCATCATTTAATCTTGCGCCGATAGAGAGATTCTGCTGAAGAATCCGCTTTTTGCGAAAATTCCGAGCCGCAGCTCAGATAAATCGAACGCTCAGCTGATTTACGGTATTTTTGCCGGTCGGACACGCAACATGATTTTATGCCGCCGGTTTACCGTTGTCAAGCAGAAAAAGGTATATTTACGCCGTAATATTATCCGCTCGGTTCAAAAAAGCAGAACCTGTATAGACTTCGGAATGGCGCGCGGGGGCTTTGCTTCGGGTCTTACTGCCGAATCCATGCAATTTATATCGAAACAAGGCGGATTGGGTCTGTACAAAAAGCTTTTTAAATGGTATAATTGCTTCATATGTCCGAAGGAAAATGATATGCGCATTTGTGCTGCATATCGGATTCCGAAAAACGAATTAAATTGAAAGGAATTCTTCTGTTCTCTGCGCTGTGAACGGAAGTGAAAATCAAATACAAATTCAATGAAGCGTTTTTTTTGTATCTTTCTTAGCTTTGCAATGATTATCTCAGCTGTTTTTGCTTTGCCGATGTTTTCGGCTGCAGCATCAACAGATGAGCCGACCCAATCCGCCTTGTTTCGATATAGCCGACGGCAACGGATGTACCGACAGCAACAATCGCACCGACACCGACGTCGGAACCCTCCGCAACAGATGAACCCGAGGCAACTCCGGTTCCTGTCACAGTAGAGGATGCTTTTGCGGATGTGTCAACGCCCTACATTGCGCTTATGGAAGCCGAAACAGGTGCCTTGTTGTATCAGCGGGATGCCTATTCGCGTGCTTTCCCTGCAAGCACAACAAAAGTTATGACCGCGATTGTTGCGCTTGAAAACATCAAAGACATGAACCGTGTTGTTACACTCGGCTGGCGTCCGGTTTCGGGCTTTGGCCCAACAAGCTCCTTAATGGGACTTAAAGCGAATGAAACCATTCCGCTTATGGATATTCTTTACGGCTTGATGATGCGTTCGGGCAATGATGCCGCAAAAGCGCTTGCAATGGAGACTTCATATGAGGTTTTCGGGCAGGATACCGAACCGTCTGAGTTAATTCCGAAATTCGTTGACCTTATGAATCAAAAGGCAGCGGAACTCGGCATGAATTCAACGCATTTTGTTACTGTTGACGGCCGCCATGATGATAATCATTACACAACGGCATATGACTTTGCGGTATTGATGCGTTATGCACTGCAAAACCCTGTTTTTGCAAAGGTAATTGCCACGGCCGAGTACGATGTTGCTCCCACGAACCAACATCCGCAGGGGATGCACTTTGAAAACTCCAACAGACTGATTTCAAACAAAACAGGCGATAATCAGAGCTTTCTTTATCAATACTGCATCGGGGGCAAAACAGGCGAGACCAACTATGCGGGTTATTGCCTTATCAGTGCATGCCGAAAGGATGATATTACACTGATTGCCGTTCAATTTGGTGACAGCAACAACAGCACAAGCAAATTTTATCGTTACGAAGTTGCAAAAAAACTTTATGATTGGGGATATGAGAATTATTGCGCAGTGCCCGTAACGGAATTCGGGCTGCAATCAGAGTTCGAAATCCAAACGGCCGGTTTTTCACCGTTTGACTCGGAATACGGCAAATTGAAAGCAACAGCTGATCTCAGCGGTTTAATGATCAAAGGCTCCAAACAGTACCTCGACGCAATAAAAAGCGATCCGTCCGGCGTTATTGTCAAAATAAACACCGATAAGGCTGTTGCTCCGATTAAAGCAGGCGATGTTGTGGGATCGGTTGAATACCTTTTTTACGCACAGAATCCAATAAAAGTTGATCTTGTTGCAATGCGTGATGTTGCAGCTTCATCGGAAACAACAATTGAACCGCATGTCACGGCGTTTATTTCATCAACACCTCCGCCGGGAAGCGGCAAAAACTGCAATCTCAGTTTTCAGCGCACGCCGGGCAGCGATCAATACAGTGTTTGGGTTTATTACGATCACACATTATACACAATGAATAGCATTGAGTGGCATTATCTGTACTGTGATAATGGGGTTTTTCGTGCTGCAGCAACTGCGGACACAACTTCACGCATCGATCTTTACCGTCGTTTTTACGACAGCAACGGTTCTGCTTATTATGTATTAACTGACTTTGTAACGGATGGTGCATCATATGTTGTTGTTTCGGACGGCATGGCCCTTTGTTCGGACAGCCGCGACGGAACGCGCTCGGCTGTTGCTGTTCAAATCGGTGCAAATGATACGATAACAGCCGGTGTTACAGACAAGATGGTCTGGCAGTTTAACAGTCAAAGCAACGGATATTACATAAGCAACGGTTCGAAATATCTGTCCCGTAAGGCAGGCAGCGGTGTCATTTTCTGGATTCTTGTGTTCGTCCTGCTGCTTGTGATAATAATCTTCATCCGCATTCTTGCGCAGCGTATAGGCGGAGGACGTCGCGGCAGGCGCCGCAGAGCTTCGACGTTCCGGTCCACAGGCGGACGACGCAGAAGGCGCAGGGCGTGATGATAATTTAAGCAATCCGAATGATTTATTTCAGCAAAGGAATTCGGAAACCACATTGATTTTTCAAAAGCCGACCCGGGAAAATCCCGTGTCGGCTTTAATTGTTGAATAAAATAACGGCTTTTAAACGGTTTCGGGTATCGGCAAAGTTGAAAGCTCCGTCCACGCCGGGCGGAACCCGCTTGCGGCAGCATTTCTGACGGACGGAATATTTGCCCATGAAGCGCAATAGAACGGTATCTTTCCGCATTTGAATATTTCGCCCGAAAGCCGGCTTGTTAATGCGGGGGCAAGTTTCAATCCGCGATATTCGGGAAGAATATCAATACCTATTTGCCACATGTCTTCACAATCCATGGAACAGGCTGCTAAACCGATAAGCTTTGGCTCACCGGTTGTTTTATCGAAGGTATTCAAATCATACGCGGCCATGCCGAGAATATCAAGTTCTGTGCGTTCGCTGCAAAGAGCATGACTCCATTGGGGGAGATACAAAGAAGCAAAATCCGCTTGCCCGAGCCGACGCAATTCAAATTTGTCGTCAACGGGCAAAAAAGCTTGCATTTTGGAAACATCGGGCAGGAAATACTCGCTCATGTATCCGACCTTTAATCCGGCAGAGGCAAGGATTTCGTTCAGTTCAAAAACGGCGGGGCTTGTAAGGCAACGATAGAACTTATGCCCGTCGAGGTATTGCCTGAGCTCATTATGCAGCACTTTTTCCGCACAAGCTACAACGTTTTTTCCGTATGAAACGAGCGAGCAGCGGAACGGCACGTCGAGGTATTTTCTTGCGGAAGTTGATGCGCAGGGCAGGGTTATAACGCTTTGCTGCTGCATAAAAGCATCGATAGCGCAATTGTACTCAATTGCAGATTGCTGCATGGCAATATGCAGAATGCTGTCGTTGGTAAACATGAGGTTCCTTTCCAAACTCGGGAATGCCGATTGGGCATTCCCGATGGGTAGTATTTTATAAATTCAGTTACCTGTTATTCAGCGGCACCTTGACCATTCGATAGCGGTTGTTTTCTTTTATGAGTCCGCATTCGAAAGCGGCTATCAGCATTTCCAACTGTCGAATCTGTTCGCGAAGTTCAACACCTTTGTCACAGTCGCTGACACGCATTTGACCCTTTGTTGCAAGGATGTTTTCAACCTCGGTGGTTGAGTGGATATCCATGTTTTCACGAATGGCTTTTTCAAAGCTTACAAAGGGTTCATGCGCAACGATATACAGCCCGCGTGAATCATAAACGAGGGTGTAGCCGGCGATACCTGTGGTTTTTTGATAGTACTTTGAGAAGCCGCCGTCAATGACGATAAGGCTTCCGCCCGCTTTAATCGGATTCTCGCCGTTGATTTTTTCAACCGGAATATGTCCGTTGACAATTACGGCACGATCCGTATCCGTGATGCCGAACTCGTTAAGAATACGAATTGCAAGATCCTTAGTGTCCTGATATTTGTAGTAAGCATTGCGCTTTTCTTTGTGGGACTTACTGTCGTCGATCTCAACGCGTTCGAAAGTTGTCATTTTGTTTTTGCCGAACAGCGGGGAATCGGGTCCGCACCAGAGATACCACATCAGATCAAGCTCATGGGTTTTCCGCATTGAAGGTTCGGCAAAGTAAAGCCGCTTTACCTCAGCATCAATATAATCGAACATCTGCTTGCCGCTGCGGGGAACGCCGTCGCCGAAATCGACAGCTTTAAAACTGCCGTCCTCATTAAGCGGAACAAGTGCGTGGAACATCAGGTTGTTGTTCTCAATGCGATAGAGTTCGCCTTTGTCGATAAAGAACTTGATGTGTTTTTGCAGGGTCGGACTGTTGAGGAAAGAATCGCGCAGCTCATTGATTAGGGTTTCCTCTTCATCGGACAGGGTATACGGATCATCCGGGTTGATTGTCGGGAAATCTGCATCCTTGATGGGATAGGTGATGCCGTCAATCGTGACTGTGCTGTTCACTCTGTCGATCGTGTCCAAAAACAGGCGATGGTCAAGCTTATAGTTCGGGTTTCGCATTATGAGCTGCCCCTCGAGTTTATGCATGATAACGAAAATCGCCTTATGCAGCTTTGCGCGGATATTGACTTCGGGATTATCGTAGTATGCTTCCGATGAAGTCTTGCGCGGACGAAAATGCAGCGCGCTCTTATATGTGCTTTGTGCAAACATCAGCAGGTGACGCAGATTGATTCCGTAGACGTTCTCGATAAGGTCCAGATTGCCGTGGCGGAAACTGTTCGTCAACACGCCGGCAATACAGGTTTTTTCGCCGAGCGCAGCACCCATCCAAAGGATATCATGGTTACCCCACTGAATATCAACGGACGGATGCTTTAAAAGCAGGTCGAGGATACGATGAGGCTCTGTTCCGCGGTCGTAAATATCTCCCACGATATGAAGTTTGTCGACAGCAAGCTTTTTGATGGCATCAGTAAGAGCAACAATTACGCGCTCAGCGTAATCGTGGCGGATGATGGAGTCAAAAATCTCGTCGTAGTAGCCGTCAAGATCGTGGAAATTTACGCGGGCAGTGAGGAGTTCTTCGATGATATAAGAAAATCGGGGGTCAAGCGTTTTACGCAGCCTCGAACGGGTGTACTTGCTGCTGATTTTGCGCCCGAGAACGATGAGGTTGCGCAGCGTTGCTTTGTACCATGCGTCGGTATCCTCAACGTTTTCGAGTTCAAGCTTAATTTTCTGTTTAGGATAATACACAATCGTAGCAAGGGTTTCACGCTCGTCATAGCTGAGCCTGTCAACAAAAAGTCGTTCAATTTCACGACGAATAACGCCCGATGCATTGTTCAAAATATGTTCGAATGCATCACCCTGACCATGAAGATCGCTCATGAAATGCTCCGTCGGTTTCGGCAGCGCAAGAATTGAGCTCAGGTTAACGATCTCGGTCATTGCGTATTCGACTGTCGGGAAAGTTTTTGCAAGTTGGGTAAGGAAAAGATAGTTTTCATTGAGTTCTTTTTCGGTGAATGCCGTGTTCATGAATACCTCCGATATTAAATATTCCTCATCAACGTTATGCACACAAAAAACAGACAGAAGCTGTCTGTGTGCTTCTTTAAGCAAGTATAACATCTTCTTTGATTTTAATCAACCCCCGTACATTCATTTCACATCAATGAGGGATTGTTTTTTGCCTGTCGGTGTTGCAGTTGCGGAACAACTGCCGGAACTTAAAAAACCCGTCTGCCCCATGCCAAATGAGTATTGAACCAATTGCCTGCATTGGAAATCACAACCGAACCCGCTGTTGCGGAAGCATGGAGAAAACTGTTGTTTCCGAGATAAACGCCTACATGCGAAATTCGAGAATAAGCATCGTCATAAAAGAAAACGAGATCTCCGCGAATAAGGTTTTCTTTGCCGTCGATTCGCTGCCATCCGGCATAGCTTGAATAACCGGCGGCGTTAAGTCTGCCTATGTTCAGTCCTGCCTGACGCAGACAGTAGTAAACAAGCCCGGAACAGTCAAACGAATCAGGACCTGAGCTGCCGAACACATACGGCTTGCCAAGTTGCGAATACAACGCATCTATGAATTGTTCAAGCCCTTGTGACGGTGCGGGCGCTGTTGTCGGGGTCGGCACAGGCGACGGTGTCGGACTTGGTGTCGGCGTCGGCTTTGGCGTCGGTGTGGGTCTCGGCGACGGTGTCGGGGCTGCGGTCGGTGCGGCGGACGCAGTTGCAACTTCAGTTGGTTTTGGCAACGGCGTTGATGTCGGCGCGGGCGGCAGTGTGGGTGTCGGAGAAACAGCAGGCATCGGCAATGATGACGTCACCGGGGAGGGAGCGGGGGAAACGGTATAATACGGTTCACCGGTCTCGAAAGGAAGATTGCCGTCATCCACAGCATAAGCGGAAAAAATCAGATTAAAAGCTTCGGTGTCCACAACGCTGCTTTCGGGCAGGTTGTTGCTCAGCCGGAATTGCCCAACAGCAGTCCGCGTTGCCGTTCCGAAATAACCGTTGATTTTTTCGGAATAGTATCCGAGCTGCATCAGACGTTCCTGAAGCATGCGAACATCGTTTCCGACGTTGCCGTATTCAATAACATATTCGGCAGGTGCATCCGAATACAGCAGACGGAGAAGAGTCTCATCTGCCTCACCGCTTTGTGCCAAATGATTCGCACGCTGGAAAAGTTTAACGGCTTGTTCGAGCGGTTTGTTAAAAACATCCGAAGGTTCATCGGAAGGCAGATACCCAAGCAGCATAAGTCTTTGCTGCATATCGCTTACATGTTTGTCACAATCTCCGAGTTTATATACCTTGCCCGGAACTATTTCGTATTTGCTTTGATACACCGAACCCGCATTGTTTGGTGCAGGCGTTGCAGGCATCGTATTGAAAAACGAAAGGTCATTGTCGGGACTTGCAGCCGCGTTCGGCAAAGCCGAAACATCAATATTCCGATAATTTGTATTTATAAAAATAAATGAAAACAGTATTAAAAACAGAACAAGCAGTGCGGGAAGGCGCACCGACCGAAGGCAGCTGCCGACAGCCGCGGAAGCTTTTTTCTGCAAAGAGTGATTTGAGCCCCTGTTTTTTTTCATTTCACGGATTCACCCCGAATCTTTTGTTTGACTGTTTCTATTATACAACAAAACAAGACTTTTTTCCATGAGAAATCCGAGCCTGCGCAAAGGAAGCAGAATAATGCTCTTTCTGTTAAAGCCGGAATTAACGGTCACATAAATCTTTAAAAACATTTATCTTTTAAATATATACGTACTTTGACTGTAATGCGTTCGATATTCAAATAAATATATCGCAAATTCGGTTGTAAAGGCGCGAAAACGGCTGTATAATTATAATTGCCGCAGAATGCGACGTAAAAACATGACACGGAGACACGAAAGCATGAGTACTAACTTTGACAGGCTTACAGTAAACACAATCCGCACTCTCGTTGCAGATGCTGTTCAAAAAGCGAACAGCGGACATCCGGGACTTGCTATTGGTGCAGCACCGATGGCTCTTTCCGTTTTCAAGCAAATGCGGCACAACCCCGCAAATCCTTCATGGCGCGGCCGTGACAGATTTGTTTTGAGCGCAGGTCATGCATCCATGCTTGAGTATTCGCTTCTTCACCTTTTCGGCTATGATGTATCAATTGACGACATCAAGAATTTCCGTCAGCTCGGCAGCAAAACGGCAGGGCATCCCGAGTACGGCAACATTGCGGGAATCGAAGCCACAACCGGCCCGCTCGGACAGGGATTTGCAATGGCTGTCGGCATGGCGATGGCAGAGAAGCATCTCGCTTCGGTATTCAACCGTGATGACTTCCGTGTATATGACAATAACACATACGTGCTCATGGGTGACGGCTGCATGATGGAAGGCGTTGCTTCGGAAGCAGCATCTCTTGCAGGGACGCTGGAGCTTGGCAAGCTGATTGCGCTTTATGACAGCAACAGGATAACTATTGAAGGCAGCACGGACATTACTTTCTGCGAAGACGTCCGTAAACGTTTTGAGAGCTACGGTTGGCAGGTAATCAGCGTTGATGACGGTGAAAACATGACGCTTATCGCCGATGCTCTTGAAAGCGCGAAGAATGAAAACAAAAAGCCCTCGCTCATCATTGTCAGGACGAACATTGCACAGGGCACACCCAAGCAGGGAAGTGCCTCTTCTCACGGTTCACCTTTGGGCGAAGAGAATATTTCCGAATGGAAAAAAGCCATCGGTTGGGATTATGAACCTTTCACCGTGCCTGCCGAGGTTTATGACTATCTTGCCGACTTTGCGGCAAATAATCGCGAGCGTGAAAATGCCTACAATTTGATGATTGCAGAATATGAGCGTCGTTACCCGGAACTCTATGCCGAGCTGCTCCGCTGGAACTCCGCAGAATTGCCGGAAGAACTTTATAACGATGATAGCATTTTCGAGTTCGAAAACAAAAAAACAGCGACACGGTCCTGCTCCGGTACTGTGCTCAACAGACTTGTGAAGTATTTCCCGTCCATGTTCGGCGGCAGTGCGGATCTTGCACCGTCCAACAATACAGAACTGAAAGGATTCGAGTTTTTCGGCAGAGAAACACCGCAGGGAAAGAATATCCACTTTGGTGTTCGTGAATTTGCTATGGCAGCAATCTGCAACGGCATTTCGCTTTACGGCGGTTTGTTGCCGTTCTGCGCAACCTTCCTTGTTTTTTCCGATTACCTTAAGCCCGCAGTGCGTCTTTCCGCACTGATGAAGCAGCGTGTGCTTTACATTATGACACATGACAGCATCGGCGTCGGAGAAGACGGTCCCACACATCAGCCGATAGAACAGCTGGATATGTTCCGCGCAGAGCCGAACACATATGTTTTCCGTCCTGCGGACGGCAGAGAGACAGCGGCAGCATACCTCAGTGCGCTCAGGTTGGCGGCTCCCTCTGTTATTGCGCTTTCCCGCCAGAATTTGCCTCAACTCGACGGTTCCGGCAAATCGGCAATGAAGGGCGGATATGTAATCGGTCACGAATATGCAGAAAAGAATCTTGATGCAATTCTGATTGCTTCCGGCAGCGAAGTTGATACTGCGCTTGAAGCAAAAAAACTGCTTGACGCAGAAGGCAAAAACGTACGTGTTGTTTCGATGCCCTGCATGGAGCTGTTTTTTGAACAGGATGAAGCCTATCGTGAAACAGTACTCCCCAAAGCAGTACGTTCAAGAGTTGCGGTTGAAGCACTCGGCGGCATGAGCATGTACAAGCTTGTCGGTTTGGATGGAGAAATTGTTTCAATGGAAGGCTTTGGAGCTTCTGCTCCCGGCGGTGTTCTGTTCAAGCATTTCGGATTTACGGCTGCCAATGTTGCAGCTAAAGTTGAATCGGTTATTGCTGCAAACAAATGCTGAGAATTGATTTACGGATGCAAATGCTTTCAGCAGATTGACTCGCTGCTCGCCCGTACGGACGACATACGCTGTTCGCGCGGCAATATTGTCGTGCATATGGGCGACACCATCGTAATTGCATACAGAACTCGTTCGTCAACCGGCGGACGAGTTTTTGTTCCGATCGAATTACTGAATGGCTCTGTTGTCCGTACGGGCGACTTTGCCGGCATTTTCAGCAGTGTTCGTTGAATACGGCAGACAGTTATTGTGAAAGGAGTTTAAATTGAAAGAAAAATCATCATTCATTAAACGTTTTGTGGGCAACAAAGCATTCTATGCCGCAGTTCTTGCGATTGCCCTGCCTGTAATGGCGCAGAACGGAATCACCCAATTTGTAGGCGTGCTGGACAACTTAATGGTCGGAAGAATAGGCACGGAGCAAATGAGCGGTGTTGCGATTGCTAACCAATTGATATTCGTTTTTAATCTCTGCATATTCGGAGGGCTGTCCGGGGCAGGTATTTTCGGTGCGCAGTTCGCGGGGAAAAGAGATAATGACGGTATTCGTTATGTCTTTCGCTTCAAGCTCATCGTCTGCATCATCGTTTGCTGTTTGTCCGTTGCTCTGCTGAGCTTCTTGGATGCACCACTGATAAATCTGTTTTTACACGAGGGCAGCGAGGAAGGCGATCTGGCTCTGACGCTCGCAAGCGGAAGAACATATATCAGAGTTATGCTTTTCGGCCTTGTTCCGTATGCCCTTTCGCAATGTTATGCGTCAAGTTTGCGTGAAACAGGTGAAACCGTAGTTCCCATGATTGGCAGCGGTGCGGCTGTGCTTGTAAACCTTGTGTTTAACTGGCTTCTGATTTTCGGAAAGCTGGGTTTCCCGAAGCTCGGTGTTGAGGGTGCGGCAATTGCAACCGTGCTTTCGCGCTTTGTCGAGCTTGCAATTATGATGCTTTGGGCGCATACACACACTGCCCGATTCCCGTTTTTCAAGGGCGTGTATCGGTCTTTGTATTTGCCGAAACGACTTGCAAAAGACATAGTTTTTAAAGGGACGCCCCTGCTTGCAAACGAGGCTTTGTGGTCGGCAGGTGTTTCGGTAATGAACCAGCGTTATTCCGTTCGCGGACTTGCGGCGGTTGCAGCAGTCAACATAACTTCAACGGTTTCAAACCTTTTTAATGTAGTATTTATGTCAATCGGCAGCTCCATCGGAATCATCGTCGGCAACCTGCTTGGAGCGAATAAGCTGGAAGAAGCCAAGGATACGGATCGAAAGATTATTGCGCTGAGCGTTGTGAGCTGTTTTGTTTTCGGCGGATTGCTCGCGTTGGCATCGCGGTTTATACCCGAACTCTATAACACAACACGTGAAGTAAAGCAGCTTTCAACGTCATTCCTTCTCGTATCAGCCTGCATCATGCCGTTCAGCGCATTCACGCACGCATGTTATTTCACTCTGCGCTCAGGCGGACAAACAAAGATTACACTGTTGTTTGACAGCTGTTATATGTGGTGCATAAGCATACCGGTGGCTTACGTGCTCAGCCGCTTCACGGATTTGCCCGTGCTTGCTCTTTTTGCAATCTGCAACGGATTGGAATTGATAAAATGTGTATTCGGCTATATTCTGCTGAAAAGCGGGAAATGGGTCACCAATATCGTTCAGGACGAGTTGAAACAGGAAGCTGAAAAATAATCTAAAAAAAACGCATATTCCCTTGCGTCCCGGCGAAAAAAATGATAGAATTTATTCGGTACATTTGCATGCGCTTCATGTGCAAAAAAAAGAGCAAGGGAAACGAACTTAAATGCTTATTTGTTCAACAAATGCGGGCTCATCGGAAAATCGCAGCCTGCTGAAAGAGCTGTATGATAAATACGGCAGAACTGTGCTTGGGATTTGCTACGATATTTTGCGCAGCAGACATGATTCCGAGCTTGCAGTACAGGAAACTTTCCGCTTCATATACCGCACGGCGGATTCCTTGTGCCGCATTGATTCCGACGAAGTTTTACGGAGCTGTATTGCCGTTTGCGCAAAGCATTGCGCAGCCAACATCGCAGAAAGATACAATGACGGCAACACAGCACACATCGACAGTATGAATGCAGTGAACAATCTTGGAGTTTTGAGTGCATCGGAACTTGACTTTGATGAGTTTTCGGTCGACAGGGCAGCGGCTGCGGTATCAAAACTCGATGATTCACAACGTGAGATCCTTTTTTTGAGGTATTGCTGTGAATTGCCTGTTCAGGATACAGCCGAATTGTTCCGGGTGACTCAACCCGAGATGTCGGCAAAGATCCGTTATGCACTTGCCGCACTCAGATATGCAATCAACAATGACGGAGGTTCCGACAAATGAAAGAACAAGACAAAACATTGAAACAGGCTTTGCAAAAAGCTGCAAACGAAGGTGCAATAGCCGAAGATCCTTCGGTTGAGATAACACCTTCCGCCGAGTTGGACAAAAAAATGAACGCATTTTTCGATTCCGTCGAAAGCCGAACTGCCGAATCGACCGAACAGCAGTATACATCCGACAAATCCGGAACTGTCGGAAATAACTACAGTGACGCGCTTTTGGATGCGTTCGAAAGCGACATCGCGGATTATGATCGCGACTATGATGATCCCGACACCGTTGAATCCAAAAATCAGGGTGATTCAAATGCAGTCGGTTTCGGCGGAAAAATCCGCAGCCTGTTCGTTCCGTTTTCGCGTCGAACTGTCGGCGTGATTCTGTTTGCAATAGCAGGTGTTCTGCTTGTTGTAAGTCTTGTTTCAATGGCCAAAACAGCTGCTGTAAATCACAAACATGATTCGAACCCGACACCGAGCGAGCAGCCGACCTTGAGCGGTACCGCGATTCCGGAAGGCGGCACGCCGACTCCGCGGATCTACGGAAAAGACACGGATTCAACGGCTCAGCCCGGGATAACAAAAAATCCTAACGGCACACCGGGCCCCGGAGATTTCCGCACGTCCGCACCTGTTTCCGGCGCGCCTACTTCGGCACCGGTTACCGATGCACCCAAAACGCAGATACCCGCACCGGCCACAACAACGCCCGGCGGAGGCGGCAGACCGACAAATCCGCCCGCAACACCGACAACGGCACCTTCAACAGATGAACCGATCGTTCGCCCCACACCCGGAGACGAACCGACGGAACCCATAACGGATTCGCCGACCGATGGACCTGTTGTGACGGATGTGCCGACCGATGAACCCGAACCTCCGACGGAAGAACCCGCACCCGAACCGACGGAAGCTCCTACCGAACCTCCCGTGACGCCGGAAGAGCCGGGGGAATGAAATGAAAACCGACCTCGAACAACCGATTGTTATCTGTTTGACCTTTGATTGAAGGTTAATTCGCAACAGCCATTAATAGAATTTCGGAAACGATCGTAAACAACAAAAGACTGCAAAACCATGTGATGAGTTTTGCAGTCTTTTGTTCACTTATTCACCGTGATTAGTATTAACACGGTTCAAACTTTCGATGATTAACAGTTAATTGGAAGCCTTCGTGTCGCAGTACATGCAGCGATACTCGCCTTTTTCCGCATCCGTAAGCACAAAAACGTGATGAATTTCCTGTTCGGTGGTGGTAATGCAGCGCGGGTTTTTGCATTTAAGAATGTCAACGATTTTTTCGGGCAGTTCAACATTGCGTTTTTCAAGAACTCTTCCGTCACGGATTACATTTATCGTTGCCGTGGGACAAACGAAGCTCAGAACACCGAGATCGAGATCCTTGTCGGATGCAATTTTGATAATGTCTTTTGTTCCCGTGCGCGTGCTTGCAGCATTGCGTATAATCGCGACCTGACAATCAAGCTTGTCCAGATTTAACATGTTGTAAACCTGCATGGCCTTGCCTGCGGTGATGTGGTCGATAACGATACCGTTTCTGATTGCGTCAATATTCATTGTTTGCTCCTTTCAAAATCCATTTTTCATTGTTCAGACTTCGATGGCGATGTCAAGCAGTTTCATGATGAGTGCCATACGGATAAATTTGCCGTAGCGTGCCTGACGGAAATAACACGCGCGCGGGTCATCGTCAACCGCGACGGAAATCTCATTGACACGGGGCAGGGGATGCAAAACTATAAGGTCCTGCTTCGCAAGAGCCATTTTTTCCGGCGTAAGAATGTAGCAATCCTTAAGTCGCAGGTAGTCTTCCTCATTGAAGAATCGTTCACGTTGGACTCTCGTCATATAAAGAACATCAAGCTTGTCCATAACACCGTCAAGAGTTGTGGTTTGCTCATACGGAATACCTTTGTTTTTGATATATGCATTTTTTACGTAGCTTGGAACTTTCAACTCTTCCGGAGAAATCAAGACGAACTTGATTCCCTCATAGCGGCTCATTGCAGCAATCAGTGAATGCACCGTACGTCCAAACTTCAAATCACCGCATACACCTATTGTGAGATTATCAAAATGACCCTTTTCACGCTTAATTGTCAAAAGGTCGGTGAGAGTCTGTGTCGGATGGTTGTGCCCGCCGTCACCTGCATTGATAATCGGGACGGAGGCTTTCGCTGCTGCAACAAGAGGTGCGCCTTCTTTCGGGTGACGCATTGCAATTATATCGGAATAACCGCTTACAACCGCAACGGTGTCGCCGACGCTTTCGCCCTTTGCAGCGGAACTTGAGCTTGCTTCGGAGAATCCGAGAACCCTTCCGCCGAGTTCAAGCATTGCAGCTTCAAAGGAAAGACGGGTGCGCGTGCTGGGTTCAAAGAACAGAGTTGCAAGAGTCTTATATTTGCAGGCTTCACGATAAAGCTCAGGGTGCTCAATGATGTTGTTTGCAACTGCAATCATTTCATCAATTTCCGCAGTGGAAAGATCGAGAATGTCGATAAGGTTTTTCATATTAGTTATTTCCTCCGTTTATCCATGAAATATCTGACGGGTTGTTGCGAAAAGCAATAAGCCTTGCAATGTCCCCGGGTTTAATGATGTTTTTTTCTGCCGCAACGTGAACGACAGTATCAAAATCGGTAAGGCTGATGTTTTTAACTTTTGCATCTGCAAGCCTGTCAATTGATTTTTGCATTCCGTATGTAAAAATACTGACAATGCCGAGCACCTCCGCCCCCGCTTCGCGCAAAGCTTCAACAACATCAATAACGCTGCCGCCTGTTGAAATCAGATCTTCAACCACAACAACCTTTTGTCCTGCTTCAAGCTTGCCCTCAATTTGATTGCCCCTGCCGTGATCCTTGGCAGAACTGCGAACGTAGCCCATGGGCAATCCCAGAATATGTCCCGTTATTGCAGCGTGTGCAATTCCGGCCGTGCTTGTTCCCATGAGAACCTCTGCCTCGGGATAGTCGGTGCGAATTATTTCTGCAAGAGAGTTTTCAATGTTGTTTCGAACATCGGGTGCTGTTAAAGTCAATCTGTTATCGCAATAAATCGGGCTTTTAATTCCGCTTGCCCATGTGAACGGCTTGTCCGGGCTCAGAAAAACTGCTCCGATCGAAAGCAGCTCGTCCGCAACAACAGCTGCCCTGTTTGTGCAATCCGTTTTTTTATCCATGTGTATAAACTGTCCTTTCCTGTTAGTGTATACTGATTTTAAGAGTAATACCTGCCGAACTTACAAAGCATCGGTTCAGCCGACAAAATCGTTCAGGCAACGTTCATATGCAGCAACCGGATCCGCTGCGGCTGTAATCGGCCGACCTACAACAATGTAATCCGATCCGAGTGCTTTGGCATCTGCGGGTGTTGCAACACGCTTTTGATCTCCGACCGCGCCATCCGCAAAGCGCACTCCGGGAGTTACTGTCAGAAAACCATTTCCGCAGACAGCGTGAATTCTTCCTGATTCAAGCGGAGAACAAACAACCCCGT
>OQVP01000090.1_pt1 | contig 30757 bp, 16 predicted proteins | sample 1691541 | NCBI WGS metagenome assembly OQVP01 (sample SAMN03418258, study PRJEB22391) | human gut metagenome | biome: human-gut; feature: organic feature; material: feces | host: Homo sapiens | place: Tanzania | collected 2013-01 | reverse complement strand
CGGTTATTGAAAGTTGGCCCCCTTCGGGGACCGGAGGTTACTTGCGAAACTTGAATTGATTTATCAAAAAATTCATAACCAAGATTCAATATCAGCTGTAGAGATGATACCAAGCAGCACAAATACTAATAAGAGATACTTCTTCATATTCATAAGAAAGATTTTATTATTCATTGATTTTTCTGCAAAGGTAGACAAAAAAAGGTTCACATTTTCCTCTTCGCCAAACTTCATTTCATAATCAGTAGGCAACATGCCGAAATGTTTCTTGAAGATAGTAGAAGAGAGCCCTTACTTCACGTAAGGACTCTCTAGCATTCCTAGATGAGTAGGTTTATACCCACCAAGATTGATGAGTATTTTCTCAAATACAATACCAGGCTGCATAGGACGAAGCCTCAAGGTATGTTCAGTCTTCCCCGTGTTTCCTACAGCCATCCTCACCTTCTTCTCGATGATGCGCGATGCGGCTGTAGGATACATCAAGTCGTACTTATGCTCCCAGTTCAGATTCTGATTCAGCCCAACAATCTCTTCCCTGCCACCATCCAGCGACACTGCCACATAATGACCGCCCAGCACAAAGGGCATCACTGCATCGGTAACAAGATGTACATCCACCGAATCCACATCTGCCTTAAATCTCATCTTATAGGTAAGATACGCTCCTGCTGTTGGCTGGGTATATGGGAAGAGAGCTATACCCGACTTCGTTCGTCCTAAACCAGGGATGAGTCTCCACTGCGACTTCTCTGATTCAGAAGGTGTCAGTGAGAAGAGATGCTCTGCCTCCATCACCACCATGCCGCCATCTTGCTCAAACACGTAGCCTGTACTAGGCTGCGTAACGGCAAAAGGGGTACTCTGCTGAATGCGATATACCATAGGCATAACTTGATGCTGCGGGGCATGCCAGTTTTGATAGCCGATATGCACTTGATCCATCATGTGATTCCACTTGCCATTGGCGATATGGTGATTATAATTGTCGCAGAGCAAGGAGTCTCTTTTGTAACATTCCTCCACCCTATCTGCCCATGTATTAGCCTCAATACGTCCCTCACGATAGAGTTGCTTGTTCATCGCCAAAGAGTAATACATATCATAAAGATTAGCCATGCCCTGTATAGGGAAGAGAACCAACTCTTGATAGGCATCTTTCGCAGTCTCATCCAGGGTGATATACTGACGCAGGGCTCGTGCCTCCAAGGCCAGGAATTCATCCCGTACGCCCTTAAACTCTCCCGTCTGCAAATTGTATGTCTTGTCATCCAGCAATTCGGCTTGCACCCTAGACGCATATCTTCCATAGCTCATCAAGAGACGAGCAGCCTCTTTCGCTTCTTTATCACCAAACTGCTGGGCACAGAATCCCTGTGCATATTGCTCCAGGTTGCTGGCATCGAAGGCATCGGGATTCCATGCCATGTTCATAAAAAAGTCGATGGCAAACTCATGGGGCTTGATATCACCGACATTGAGAATCCAGAGTTTATCCACACCATGTTGATAAGTGGCTTGCAACTGCTCCCACATCTCGGCGATATGCGACATAGTGAGCCACTTGCTGGCTCTCGGCGCACCATAATAGCCTACGTGATAATACATACCATAGCCGCCCTTGTGGAAATTTTTCTTTCTATCAGGAAGTCGGCGCACATGACCGAAATTGTCATCGCAAAGCATCACGATGACATCATCGGGCACCTTGAGTCCCTGGTCATAATAATCGAGCACCTCACTGTAGAGTGTCCAGACCTGTGGGGTCTCGGCGGCTGGTTTCCTGGTGACATCAGCTATGATTTTTCGCTGTTCCGAAATGATTTGTTCCATCAGCCGGAAGTTAGCCTCTCTACTACCTGCATCGGTCATCGGACGATCTTCGTCACCTCTCATACCGATGGTCACGAGCTTGTCGTAACCCTTGCTATTCTCGATTCCCTCTCGGAAGAAACGCTTGATGGCATTCTTGTTGGTCAACCAGTTCCATTCACCATTGCCATAGTTCTTCTTATGTCGAATCCACTCTTGCTGCGAGCGTTGCATCGGCTCATGATGCGAGGTACCCATCACGATGCCATATTCATCAGCCAGTCGGGCATTCTCCGGATCATCCTCATTGAAGCAGTTGCCCTCATACAGTCCGTTCTCATCCTTCAGGATAGGTACCAAAGGCTTGTATTCCTTGAACGAGCCCCACATGGCAGGCCAGAGGCAGTTTGCCTTGAGGCGAAGAAGGAGTTCGAAGACATGGGCATACATCTGGCTGTTCATGCCCCCAAACTTATTTCTAGCCCAGGTGGTCATACAAGGGAACTCATCATTGATGAAGAAACCACGATATTTCACCTTCGGCTCTCCACTCTCTACAAAGCATGGCTTGGCAAAGACCTCCTCATGCTTGGCTATCGGCGCATCCGCCCACCAATACCAAGGCGACACCCCCATCTGTCGGGAAATCTCGTAAATGCCATAGATGGTGCCACGCATATCGCTACCAGCCACCACCAAGGCACGCTCCATGCCCTTGGCAGGATGATCAATGGTCTTGATGACAAAGCTCTCCCACTTGCCCTTGAGCGAACGCTCTGGCAAGATGCCTTTCTTGGCAAGGCGAGTAATAGCTTCACTCACTCCGTATGTACCAATGAGGATGGGATAACGCACCACATCCTCGCCCTGGCAGCACACTCTGGGTGAACGACCCGACACGGTATAGATATCCTTACGCAGGTCTTCCGCTGCTCTTTTCACACCTTGTTTTTCGTGAGCATCCATACAGATACCAGACATCTGAGAGGCGGTGGAAATAGGGAATGCTCCCCCTTGCTGTCGGAAGCTGATAAAGGAATCAGCCATTGCAGTGAGGGCAAACATCACAAAACAACAGGCTAAGAGAGGCCTTGACCATGGAAAGTTGATCTTCATTTGAAATTTCATACTGTAATATTATTAAAATAGAGAAATTATGAAAAATAGAGAAGAAGGGGATTGCCCCACCTATTCCCTTTTTTATGCAAAGGTACAACTTTGCTCCAAGAACAACTTTTCTCCATGTTCCAAACACTTTGGCGTACATTCCCACATCAACAAAAATATGATAAATACTGCCCAATTAAGTCAATATCTAAGACTAAAGCACCAACATGATGACCTGCCATCTTACCATTAACATAGATCACCTTTCTATATGTTGCAAAAACATCGCAAATTTAAACTTGTAACAAGAATATATGTTTAAGAAACATACGAAACATCAATTATACCATTATTTTTATAACTTTGCAAACACAAACATATAATAATATATAGCAATATGATAAAAATCAAAAATCAGTGCATGGGATTCATGCTCACAGCCATCCCATTGCTTTCGCTCAGCACTCCTTGCATGGCACAAAATCCATATCTCCCACTTTGGGAGCATGTGCCAGACGGAGAACCTAGAGTATTCGAAGACCCTGACAACCCAGGGAAGTACAGAGCTTACATCATAGGCTCTCACGACACATCCTTCAAGTCTTACTGCGGATCAGACATACGCATGTGGTCTGCCCCAACAGAAGACCTCACCCAGTGGAGAGACGAGGGAGCCATTTTTTCCTATCACATCAACAACCAATGGGACACCATGTTTGCTCCCGATTTGGTAGAGATAAAACGAAAAGATGGAACAAAAGATTACTATCTCTATCCTCACTCCCGAGGATACAAGCGTGTGAGAATGGTCTGCAAAGGCAAGCGACCTGATGGTCCTTTCACTCCCATCAACCTCAATGCAGATGGAACGGAAGAGCTGCCTGGCAGCATCCTCGACTTCGACCCTTCCGTATACATCGAGAATATCACTGACCCAAAGGATCCAGATTACGACACAGGATTCAGAGCATACGGCTACTGGGGATTCCAACATTCATCAGCCGCGCAACTCGACCCTAGCACCATGTACTCGCTCAGACCAGGTACTGAGCTCATCAAGTACTCGCTGCCAGCTTGCGACGCACAAGGCAACGTAAGAGACCCTAAGGGAACAACCTACCCTATCATCAAGGGACAGAAGCCTACAGATTTCAACTTCTTCGAGGCATCATCCATCCGAAAAGTAGGCAACAAGTATGTGATGATTTACTCAGGCTATTCCGGAAAGGAATACGGATTAGGCAACACCAACTCCACCTTGCGATATGCCTATGGAGACACCCCATTAGGTCCATGGAAGAATGGTGGTGTATTGGTTGACTCACGTGGAGTGGTTCCTAACGAAGACGGCACCAAGTTAGTCACAAGCAATGCCGCCCATAACACCCATGGCAGCCTACAGGAAATCAACGGTCAATGGTATGTGTTCTATCATCGCCCACCACGTGGATTTGGGTTTGCCCGTCAGTCTGTCGTTGCTCCCGTTACCATCCAATGGGATAAAAAATCTGTGGAAGAAGGCGGAAAAGTGGTTATCAGGGCATACGATCCATACAACAAGAAAGGCATCTGGACCGCCAAAGCATCCGACAACACAGAATACACGGGAGCAGAAGTCACTTCGGAAGGATTCCAGATATACGGCTTGAATCCATACCACTACTATTCTGCAGGTATCGCCAGCTATCTGAGCAACAACCAAGCCATGCAGGATGCCTGGGACGTATGGAACAACCACATGCCTGTAAACATGAACGCTGGTGATATCGTTGGATTCAAGTATTTCGGATTCGGCGGTCTCAGCAAAGCACAGAAAGGATTGCAACCTTTTGAGGGAACCAAAAAAGGAAACGGCACCCAACTTAATATCTTTGTGAAGGCAAAAACGCAAAAGAGCTTCAAAATCAAAGTAATGATGGATGGTCCATGGGCAAACAAGACCTGGAACGGAAAACTGCTCGGTGAGCTAACGGTTCCTGCCCAGACTTCAGCGCAGGGAATCCAAAAGTTGACACTGGACGTAGCTGACAAGGTCGATGGTATCGGCAAGAAACATGCCATCTATCTCATCGCCGAAGGTGAGGGCAAGCAACTTTGCGAACTGGAGGGCCTCGGATTCACCAAGAAGGGCGAGAACATGGAATGCCCAGTATCGCCTACCATCGAAATCAAGATGAACGGCAGAAAGCTCAATGTTCCTACCATTCCAACGAGAATGACCAATGAGAATGGCAACTTCGGTTACAATGAGTATGATGTCATCGCCTCTTTGCAAACAGGCGAGAAGAGCGCACCACGCATCACTGCATCATCCGACAACAAGGAGGTGGAGATAGAGATTCTTCAGCCTAAGACCTTGCAAGACAAGGCTTATGTGAAATGCACCTACAAGGGCATCAGCAAGAATTACACCATCCACATCAAATAATACATTGATTTTCGTTGTATTCATCATTATGATTGTTTATTCGTTTAACGCTACAAAATTACGAATAAACAATCATAATGACTTTTTTTTAATGTTTCAAATACTTTACTCAGTATATTTTGCCGCATATTCCGTAGGCGACATTCCGAAATATTTCTTAAATGCAGTGGAGAAATGACTATTATTGGCAAATCCCACCATATATGAAACCTGCGTAATGTTGATTTTACGCTCTCTTATCAATCGGGCAGCCTCATTGAGACGGATGTTTCTCAAGAACTCGCTGGTAGGCACACCGGTCATCTCCTTCAACTTACGATGCAGCTGAGTACGGCTTACGCCCACCTCATCACACATTTTCTCTACATTGAAGTCAGAATCGCTCAAGTTCTCGTTCACTACCTTCATGATACGCTCCATCAGCTCCTCATCGTAGCCTTTCACCTCTACCTTCTCCACCTTGTCATCCTGCTTCAGAGCTCCACTGAACTTACCCTTCAGGCGACGTACATTGTCGATGAGATTGTCTATCGTGAGATGAAGTTCCTCCAGACTGAACGGCTTTGCCAGATAAGCATCAGCTCCTAGCTTAATACCCTCTAGCCTATCGCTGATTTCCGATTTGGAAGTAAGCATGATTACTGGCACGTGGCTGATATTGGCATTGCCCTTGATATTTCTAAGCAGCGTGATACCATCCATCTCCGGCATCACCACATCGCTTACCACCAGGTCGAAATCACCAGAAAGCAGCTGGTTCAAAGCCTCCTTGCCATTGTTGCAGATTACAAAGCGATACCAGTCGCTCAGTTCCGACTTGATGTAACGGCAGATCTCGATATCATCATCCACCAGCAGGATTTTACAGTTTCTGCTAGCCGCACCTCTCTGCGGTTTCTTTCCATTCACCACGTAGTCTGAATTAATCTGGCTATCCTTAAGATGTTCTTTTCCCAAAGGCAATTCTATGATGAAACAGGCACCGCTCGTTCCGTCCTCTCGGTTGCGTGCTGTCACATCGCCACCATGAAGCCTTACGATGGATCGGCATAGATTCAAGCCGATGCCCGAACCTCCCAGGTGCATATCAGCCGAATTCTTTCCCTGATAGAAGCGTTCAAACAGGGTTTTGGCATCATCGTTCTTTCCCAATCCCTTGCCGCTATCAATCACATACAGGAGCACCTTCTTATCCTGCTTCTCAATGCGGAAGATGATTTCGCCGCCATTAGGCGTATATTTAAAGGCATTAGACAGCAGATTGGCTATCGCCTTATCCAGCTTGTTGCGGTCTATCCATGCATTCACAGGCTTCTCTGGCATCTCCAGCTTGATATGAATACCACGCAGGTTGGCATTATAGGTGAAGAGCGAAACCAATCCCTGCGAAAACTCCACCAGGTTGGTTTCCCTGCACGAGAGGTTCATCTGATGCTTGTCCAGACGTCTCTTGTCGAGAATCTGATTCACCAGAGTGAGCAGACGCTGTGCGTTTCGGTCGATGGTATCAATATCCTCATGATACTCCTCAGTATTTCCCAATCGCTCCTTCAGTTTCTTCAGAGGCTCCATAATCAGCGTCAGCGGCGAACGGATATCGTGGGTGGCATTGATGAGGAACTGCATCTTAGCCTCTTCCATATCTCTTTTCTTCTTGCGCAGATAAACAATGATAGCGGCAGCCGTGAGGCCGAGAATCAGGAAGAGATAGATGAGCTTCGCCCAAACGGTAAGAAACCAAGGTGCCAGCACATCCAGGTTGATCACCTTTTTATATGTGGAGTACTTGCCGTTGCAATAGGTACGCACTTCTATACGATAATGTCCATACGACAAACCTGTGAAGTTGAAGCTATTGTCTCCAGCCGCATTGCTGATCCATTTGCCCCCATTGATGCGATATTGGAACACGATGTTACCCACGCTCTGATAATCAAGCTGGGAGAAGCTGAGCACTATCGACTTGAAATCAGACGGAACACTCAGATTATCTCCAATAAACGGAGCCATCTTTCCATCAAGCAACACACCCGACAGATAAATGGCGGACGTTTTCTCATTATAATCCTTTACCTGAGAAGGCCTAAAATAAGTCAATCCTTCGGAGTTTCCATAACAGATAACCCCATCCGATGTAGAACCTACTACTCCAGCCAGATATTCCTTGGTCAAGAGTCCGTTTCCCTTTTCAAAAGAGAAAAACGACTTAGCTTTACTATCATAACACCAGATACCCTGCGCAGTACTCATCCATAGGTTTCCCTTGACATCCTTCTTCAGCGAATAAATTCTCAATCCGCTAATACTCTCGGAATGAGGCCAAGGGGTAGTCTGCTGTTTTTTCCCGTCATAGAGATAAAGCCCCATCTCTGTGGCAATAGCAATCTTACCATCCGACAGTTCTAATGTACAATAGCACGTTTTACCCTCTAACAAAGGCCGAGAAAGAATGATGTCAAAATATCCGGTTTTGGTATCCATGCACGACACACCATTGGTTGTAGCACACCAGAGCCATCCCCGGGAATCTAACCTGATCTCCGATATCCAGTTATTGCAAATGGTTTTGTGTGGACGCTTATCATCCATCAGATATTGCGTCATCTTGCCACTCTTCCTATTCCATACATAAAGTCCGTTGCCCTGGCTCGTAAAATAAATATTACCAGCAGCATCTACCCGCATATCATCTAGAGAAAGTCCATTGGAAGGCAACAACAACCGGTAAGTCTGATGCTTCCAATCATACTCATAAATGCCATCACGGCCATATACATAAACATTCTTCCGAAAATCCGAGTACACTTTGATTGGTCCTGCAGGACTTTGTAGTAGCTTGGTATTGCCCGTCTTCTCATCCAAGAGATACAACCCATGATTTTTGACCACAAAAAGCATCAATCCGTCAGCAACTCCCACTACTGACGAAATGGTTTCCATACCAGCCCCCAATTCATCCAAAGAAACCGGATGGAACACATTCTTATCATTATTCGACAAGAAAAGTCCTTTCATGTAGCATCCATACCACTGATTACCATCTCTATCTATCAGCAAATCGCTGATATGCGCATTATCAAAGATAAACGATTGATTATTCAATTCCACCCGATAAGCCTTTCTGCTTCCATGCGGTATCTTGAAAGTTCCATCTCCCGAAGTACCCAACCATAAATTGCCATACTTATCCAAGGTAGCAGCACTGATATATCCTGCTCCCTGATGAGCTGAAAAATCGAAATCGTAGCGTGAGAAACGATGCGAGGCATAATCATAGCGCATAATGCCGCCCGTATGCGCCACAAAGAACCCCTTCTTGTCTGTGGCATATAATTTACGGATACCAAACAGATCTTTAGGCTCATATACACTTACCAGTCGGATAGACTTGCCATCGTATTTATATTTTCTCAACACCTTTGTATGATTAGCCTGCCACAGATATCCCTCATCATCGAAGAACAACATACTAAAGAAATCATCCACTGAATTTGCTGATTTCCTTGAAAGGCGAGTAACTTTACCTGTAGTCATATCCAACCTATAGGCACCATACCCGGATGTACCTATCAGGAGATTATGCTTTCCATCCTCAATAAGAGAACTGATTCTTATCTTCTCATCTTTCTTTTCCAATACGATATGCTGGAAACTATTGGTAAGATAGGAATATTTATAGAGTCCACGATTTGTTGCCACAAAGAGGAACTCTTTGCTGTAAGGATAGAGTTTTACGATATCATTGTCCTGAATGGTAGTCGTATCGGCTGGATTGCAAAGATAGGTACTGAATTTATAGCCGTCAAAACGGTTCAATCCATAATTGGTACCCACCCAAATGAAACCATACTTATCCTGTATGATACATCGAATCAAGCTACTCGACAGGTCGTTGGATGTATAAAGTCGTCCAGAGTTGGCATAAGAAAAGCATGTCAGCATCTGTACGAAGCAAAAGATTGAAAAGAGTATAAAACGTTTCATTGGCTTATGATTGTATATATAATTGTTATTTACATGAATTATTCATCCTGCAAAATTATATTTTTTCTTTCAGAAAAAAGAAAAAAAAGCAAGAATTTGCATTCTTTACCCGTGTTTTTGCTCAAAAGTTACAAGAGAAAAGGTTTATGATACAAAAAAAAACGCAAAAAGATGACCTTGCAAAACGCAAGGTCATCTTATTTATAAACGGGATTTTACATCCTTAATCTTCGTCGTCGCCCCAAATGTTGAAGCTAGGGTTATTCTCTTTTGCACAGCCACTTTCAAATGCATTCTCTGGTTCTGGACTATCATAATTAAGGGAAGTGGTATTAAGCATGATTTCCTCACCCAACTTCACTTCTACAATTTCCGGTTTGATATATTTCTTCATCTTAATCTGTTTTTAAATGTTATTGAATATGTTCTATTATCTCTATATTCCTTACTTCTGGATGAACTTCTTGCCATTCACGATGTAAAGACCCTTGGCAAGGTTAGCGGTGTTATCAGCAACCTTTACGCCAGAGATGGTATAAACACCCTGAGCCTTCTCAGCCTTCTCGCCTTCAATTGCCTGGATGCCTGTTGTCTCACCACCAAATGAGAGGCTGTAAGCTGTCGTAGCTTCTGGGAGAACAAAGAAAGCACGCATACCCTTCAGCTTGTTATTATCACCCTCGGTAGAAGCAGGAACCTTCAAATTACCATCCTTGCCCAAGAAGAGGTTCTTCTCGCCCAGAACCTTCACATTGAAGGTTCCCTTAAAGGTAACACCATCCAATGTTACAGCCTTTGGCTCTTCTACAAGAATATCAACCTTTCCGACATTACCCATTTCGTGAGCCTTAGCCACGGTAAGAAGGTAAGGAACACCAGCCTCAATAGAGGTAACTTCCTCAAAGCACAACTTTTTATCCTCTACACTTGCAAACTTATAAGCCTTAGCATTTGCATCACCGAATACTGAAGCGAATTCAGAAGCATCCACATTGAATGGAAGACAGATTGTGTTCAATCCAGCAACAAGATTACGAGTTACATTTGGCTGACGGGTAGCCTTGCTGATTGGGTTCCAATAGCTTGTCTCGCTAAAGACTGGACTATCATCGTAAACCAAAGCAATTGCCTTTACGGTAACGTTACGACCATTATAAGGTAATTTAATAACATTTAAATGAGCATACTCATAAGCTGTTATATCAAAAGTTGCAACACCAGACTCATCGGCAGTAATGATAACTTCAGTAACAGGAGCACTACCACCACCATCATCTGTTCTATTCATCAGAATGCGGAACTGATCGCCTACACTAGCATAGATTCGCATTGCCTTGTAGCCGCTTAAGTCAGCAAAAGTTTTTCCCAAAACACTACCATTACCATAAAGAAGACCACCGGCATCCAACTTTTCACCAATCGCATTGGTACAACCTGTAGCACCATTATCGATAAGGTTATCCCAATGAGTCCAGTCACGGAACATAGAAGTCGTCAAATTCACCTCATTAGCTGCCAGCTTAAACTCTTCCGGTTTCTTGACCAATGTGATGGAAGAAATTGTATAAGTTCCTTTAGTACCACCTATAGCTTCCCATCTCATTTTATTAAGATGAGAAGTTTTGCCATCACGATTACCTCCTGCAAAGGTATATGCGAATTTACTTCCATAAAAGCTATCCAGTCCCGCTAAATTATCTACACTAGAACCAATTAAAAGACGCCAAATAATATCATCACCAGAACCGGTAACCTGAAAACTCTTGCTTACATCAATACCCTCAGCAGGAAGTTCAATCTCGAAATAGCCTTCACCTGTTCCGTCATTCTTTACAATGATAGAACCATCTGCCCCCCCCTCAAGGGTGATGCTACCATCAGCTTTCAAGCATTCGAATGGCACTGTTGCCTCACCATTCGCATTGTACACAGGTGTAAACACTGATGCGAAAGCCGAAGCTACGCTCGCAGCGAATACCACCATCATAGTGAAAATCTTTTTCATAAAAAAAATGTTTTAAATTAATAATTAAATGTTATCTGTTTAAACAGTATTTATAGATAAAAATATCTTTCTAGATAAAATTATGTTTGTTATTTCTTGATAACCTTTCTGGAAACCTTTCTGCCATTGGCAAGCTGTGTCTGCTCGATAACCATACCCTTAGTATGACCACCGATGCGCTGACCCGCCAGATTATAAGTCATGACAGAACCTTTTCCGAAGGTATCTGTTGTACAATCAGTGATACCCGTACTGGTATCCGCCTTTCTAATCTTCACATTGCCAAGGATAACGGCAGCCCAACCAGAAGACATGGTGAAATAAAGTTCATAGTCACCTTCTTTCTCTATCGTGAAGTTCAAGAAGTGAGCCAGAGAACCTTTCACCACCTGGTTGGAATTTTCCTTCAAGTTGCCTTCCGAATCCAGGTTCTGTTCCAACAAGACTGATTTATTGTCGCCAATGCCGACGATGCCTGCATCGTAAGCGACGGCACCATTCTCAGAACCATCATTCCAATAAGAAGAATTGAAAGAAAGCTGGTATTTGCCAGGAATCAAGTGCAGACGATGCCCATCATACAAGCCATAAGAGAGCTTGCATTGGTCAAAGTCACGGGCACTCAGATAGAAACCTGTATTGAAATCACCACCAGCAACGAAGTCCTTGATACGGGCGCCACCTGTATTGGCAGCACCATTCGCCTTCTCATCGCTGCGGCTCCCATCATTCATGCTATTGATGCGCTTCCACCCAGCAGGCACGCCTTCACCTACGTTGATGACCTCGTCTTCCCAATTGTCAGAGAACAACACATCACCCTTCGACTCGCCAGCCTCTTCACTATCAGGAAGATTGAGCTTATATCTTTGGAAGAAGTTCCAAAGTTCGCGGGTAGAATATACAGCATTAGGATCGTCGGAGTGCCAATGTCCCTTACCATCAATGGCGATGAGCGTAACCTCCGTACCATCCACCTTATTAATATAGCGAGTACGAGTGGCAGCTGCATAACTCATGGATGCAGGATAAGGGCGAATCACCTCCGGATTATCCACATCACAACCTTCATAAGCAGCCCACTTCTTCACATAATCGTCAATTCCACCATAGCCACCAGCGGCATGGTTTGGATCGCCGCCCCATTTCACGACATCATCTCCCGTGCCATGGATGTGCATAATAGGCACATGGCGTGGAGCCACAGGCTCACGATAATCGACAGGGATACCACTCACAGGACCAAAGGCTGCAACTACAGTTCCCAATTTGGTCATACAATGATAAGTCATCATTCCGCCCATGGAGAAGCCAGAGATATAGATGCGATTCTTGTCTACCTTATATTTCTTCTGCATCGTCTTCATGATGGTTTCGATAAACTTGACATCGCCAGAGCCTGAGATGTCCCAGGAATTATTGTTTCCCTGAGGATAAACCACCAAGATCTTAGCTGTGTCCGCCACCTCGTTCCAATGGGTCTGCCCCATCTGATAATCAGGATTTTGGCTGAATCCATGCATGGAGATGACCATAGGAGCCTTCTCGGGTAAGTCGGTTGGTACATAGACCAACATTTCTCGTGTAGACGTACCCACTTTTACAGTCTGCTTCACTGCCTTCTGCGTATAGGAATGCTCGGCAGCTACCACTTGCATGCACAAGGCAAAGAGCAAGCACAGCAAGAAAGTTGTTCTTTTCATTTTAAGTTATAATTATCAGTTATACGATTATCTGTTGTTATAATAGTCTGTTGTTATGACACATAAAAAAAAATCGGCAAGGTATCTGCTGGATTCAACAAATACCTTGCCGAACATCTGAACTAGGGACTACTCCCTAGTTATACAAAAGGAGTAGAATCTCTGCCATTACTTATTGATTACCTTTACTACCTTTCCACTCTGGAGCTTCTTGATAACAAGGCCCTTGGCATTGGCTGCTACCTTAGCACCAGCAGCGTTGAATGTTGCAACCACTGCATCATTTGCTACATTGACATTCTGGATACCAGTAGTTTCACCTCCGAGTTCCTCTGGAAGAACATTGTAAAGCATGATTGTAGAAATAAGGCAAGTACCACCCCATGAAGCCTTGATAGTAACCAAGTGGGCAAAATCATCCACTGTAGGATCTTCGCCAGGAACAGTGCGAACCAAATCTTTCTTCAAATCAAGAACAATAGCACCTGTATTTTCATCAAAACCTTTGTTCTCGATGGCAATCATACCACCATCAGCCTGCTGACCATTCTCAGCGGTACGGTTGAACATGAAACGAGGTTTGGCAACTTCACCCTTATCATTTATGGAACCTTCACCATAAACTACCATGTAATGATAGTCTGACAAGTCGGCATAGATATTTGGAGCCACAGTAGATGTACCTACGATAACAGAACCTGGGGCATTTGGATTCTCTGCACCCACAGTCCACTCCATATAAACCTTCTCATCAGTTGGTTGTGCATCCTTTGTGAAACCATCCCAAACGTGGAACATGTCCTTAGTCAATTCAACACCATCATCTGCACTCTCTTCCTGTGCAGAAGCTGAACCAAAACCAGCAAACAATGCTACGGCTACCATAGCCAAACTCTTAATTGTTGTGTTCATAATTGTAAAAAATTAAAATTGTTATTAATAAATAGTTATTTATAAACCTTCTCCGTATAGGTCTTACCGCTACGAAGATAAACTTTCTTGATACTGATACCCTGCTTGGCTGCAGATAAACGCATGCCCTGCAAGTCGTAATACTCTACATGGTCTATCATGTCGGCATCGGTGGTTACACCGGCGATACCCGTCAAGGCACCCTTGTAGTTCAGGCGAACGCAATCGAGCACAGCTCTCTTTCCGCTCACATAGTTAACCGTCATATTTCCCTTGACATCAGCAATGTCCATATCAAACTCCACTTCCGACCATTCCTTGTTGGAAGAAGCATTCTTTGGCAGTGTAACCTGTTTGGTCTGATTGCCACAGATAACCTCGACAACGGCATCACCCATGGAAGCCTGATAACGGATAGCCACCTTGTAATTACCTGGCTTGGTAACAGGAATGTAGCCACGAACGGAAGCCCCCTTCTGGGTACCCAGGTTCAGGCAGCCCTGACCATAGTATCCACGGAAGCCGTTGTTCCAAGCGTTGCCATAGCAACCACCCACATTCTTGTAATCGAAGTTTTCAAACTCATACTGCATCTCGCCTTCGTAAGCTTCTGGAACAGCAGGAGTCTCGATGACAGCAGCAGTCACATCAGAATCCTTCAACTTTCCTGTAGTCTTGGTGCCCTTACAGTTATCGATGGTCAACTCCAAAGGACCATTATGCTTCACATATACCGTGAACTGACCATTTTTCCACTCGCTGGTAACAGTACTTGCCGAATGCTCTGAATTATCCTTCCAAGAGATGGTAGGCTGAGCACTGGCTCCCACTACGATGATGGTATCAGTCTGCTGTGCATACTCCGGAAGATTCTTATCATCCTGTAATCTGCCATCGCCAACACCATAACGAAGTCCATCCTTGATACGGTAGTTCTGCATGTAGAGACTCAACTTGTCAGAATACTCACGCATGTGAACCAAGGAATATGGAGCGAGGTTCATCTTAATCTGGCTACAGGTATTGTAGGCAGGTTTCAATGTACCCTTGGCACTGCGTCCATTGTTTACCCAGTACTTACGGATATATTTCATACCATGATTTTCTGCAGCCAACGGAACATGCTCCTCATTATACTGATAAGGGTTGTAGCAAACCCAAGTATTCTCCAGACGCGAAGCATAGATATCACCCGTATATTCCTGCTTGAAGAGCTTGTTCATATAAGCCTTCTTGCTGTTCACATTACTCCAAGTAGCACTCTTAGCATACTCGCTGCTCTTGATAGCCACCTGCAGTTTCTTGGCTTCTTCGTCGATGAGATCATACACCACAGGGATGGCAGGATAACGTCCTGAAACCTTCAACCACCATTTGTTGTTCAAGGTGGAGTTAGGCCACTGTGTACCATTGTCATCCTGCTCGCTACGATAGAGACCATCATACAGTCCGCTAGGCGAAACGTATGGTTCCATCTCGCTCTGGCTGGATTTGATATCCTTTGGCTTGATGTCATTCTTCACGCAAATCTTAGTACGTGCAATGACCTCCTCACGGGAAGGAATACGGATAGTACCATCCAGAATCTTGCGGAACATATCGATGTTGATATTCTTAAAGTGATTGAACCAAGCCCAGTTGCGATGGGTATAGCCATCGGCTGTCTTGGTAGTTGCAATCTCACGCAAGTTATCAGTCGTCACCAACTCAGGACCGTCAATCACCGTCTCACCTGTCAATGCCACATGTTCCAGGATAGGAATGGCTCCACAAGCCTTAGGGAAATCATTGTAATACTCCTTCAGAAATTTTGAAGCATCCGAAGGGTCCTTGATGGCATTGCCATTCTCATCCAGTTTATCTTGTTCTTCCATCCAGCCGCAGATATCGAAACGAATACCATACTGGCCGGCATATCCACCCAGATATGCACCCAGACAGTTGCTCTCGATATCATAGAAACCATTCTTCATGGTGTATTTCTCGCAGCAGATGAAATGTTCCTTATCAGTAGAAAGCAGACGGTTCATCTCGGCATTACGCTTCATGTATGCCACTGGCATCATATTGGCAGAATAGCATGCCTGAGTAAAACTCACGCAAAGATAGCCACCATACTGATGAGCAAACTTCATGAGATGCGTGAAGAGCTCCAGTCGCTTCAGGAAAGATGGCGTATGAATGGTTCCGTTCTCACGCTTACGATCCTCGTCAAATCCCCAGAACTGCTCGGCATAGTTCCATCCCAGAAAGTTAGGATAGTTCTTGTAGTAGCTCTCATAGAGTTCCAGGTCGTCGTCATCAAAAGCGCTGCATCCGCCACTGGCAGGCTGGATCATGGTCCAGACGCGGTTCTCGGCACATACCTTCATCCATGAATCCACCACCTTCTTACCATCCGCACAGATGCTCTCCGTAGCAGAGAGCGAGAGGTTGAATACCACGTAAGGCTTGATGTCTTCCGGTACCATATTGATGATAGCCTGTGGATTCGGAGAATTCCAGGTGTCGATGTGGATAATCCACAACGGCTGTGATGGCGAGATAACTCTTCGCAGGGCAGGCCCGTCATGAGCCTGCGCCACTGCGAATGTTATTATCCCAAAAATAAATATGAATAATCTTCTTACCATTTTATTTCAGTTTTCTGAAGTCCATTAACCACACCCACGTAAGTAGGAAGGCGATTGAAATTATTCCACAATCCTACACCCGTAGTGCTCTGATTGATAGTAGAGAAGGATACGTCATAGAGTTTGTCGCCCAACACATCCTGCGCCTTGTTCAGGATATAGGCATAGAGATCAGCCATTCCCTTGTAATCCTCGAATGTAGCCTTGCTCTGGTCGGCTACAGTTCCGCTGGCATCAGCCAGATATACATTCATGTCTGAAAGACGTACCTGCAAGCCTGAATCTTTCAACTTAGCAAGAAAATCGTCGATATTCGCCTTAGTTTCTGCCACAGAACTGCTGTTGTATGGCACGTCGAGCTTCGCATCGATGCCTTCAATCTTAGCACCTGCCTCATTCCAATGCTTGATGTAGTTAATGGCAGCCTCGGTCTTCTGAGCATCCGCCAGCAGATTTTCATCACTGTAGAACAGCTTGGCATCTGCCTTCTTTGAATGGATTTCCTTGCATACATCAGCCACCCAGTTTTCATCCATGTAGTCGTTAGGATAGAACTCACCATCAGCTACCATGTTCTCAGAAGACTTCAAGGTATAGAAGAGATCTTCTATCAGGTTGGAAGCCACATTCCATGCCTGCACCTTGTCTCCATAGTTCTGCATAACGGAATCAACATAAGCAAACATAGCCTTCTTTACATCAGCAGCCTTCTCTCCTGCTGGACGAGGGTCGAAATGACCCGGCTGCTGATATGGAGAGTAAATATCAATATTATCAACGTAAACCTGCTGAGGTACAGCTCCCTGACCAATTACCAGAGAAATGTCGGAAGATTTCAGAGCATCTGCATCAAATGTTTCTGTGAGGTCAACCTTTGACAAATCCGCCACGATTGTCTCCCAAGTCTTGGCCTTGGTAGGAACGCCGAAGTTTTTCACCTGCACGGCTTTGTCACCCACCTTTACTCTGACAACCACATCCTTCTTGACATTTGAAGAATAATAATCAAAGGAGATGGTCTTGATTGTTGACAGGGAAGCACCCTCAGGTAGATTCACTGGGAACTCGATGAACTTGGCACCCTTCTTGTTGAAGAGCGACTTTCCGTTCTTTCCTGTTGGATCCTTTGCCACTTTGGAATCCGTGTCTGTTCCGAAGACATCACCGATGGCACTGCTTTCGAAATCATACATCTGATGGAGATCAATATTCTCGCCATCTACCCAAGTATCCTTAGCTGCCTCATTCATCACATTCATGTTCCAGGCATTAGGTGCAAAAAGGGAAGCTGTAGGAACGAGTCCTGCGGCAATAGCAGCATCAACTGCATCTTTTGGACCATCGGCACTGACCGTACCATCATCAGCAACCACAGCAGCATGAGAGAAGCCATCTGCGACATTCACTTCATTGAAGTTGGCCAAAACGGTACTAAAGCTAGTATTGGCAGCTTTCAAATCTGCAATGGTCAAGTTTGCTCCCAACTTCATGCCTGTATAGTTCTTCAGAACGTCATAACCTCTGGTAAGGTCGTCCATCGCTACACTCTCAGGCTTTTCGCCGGCAGCATAGCTTGTATCGAAGTCCTCCACACAACCAGTGAGCAGCATGGAAGCTGCTGCACTGGCCAAGAGGATATTATGTATTTTTTTCATAATTCTGATATCAAATTAAAAATGTTCTTACTTTTCAGGAGTGAAAGTCAGGTAATTAATGCCACGATTGCGGACCACCATGGTATCTGTGGTTTCAACCGTACCCAAGGCATCGCTCTTGATGTTGTAGTTCAAATAGAGTGTGTTGCGCTTATACTCGCCCAAGAGCTGGTCGTTCTTGACAAACTTACCATTACCCGAAACCTGAACTCCCTCACTGCCGGAAGAGATGGTGCAGTCATCACCGTTGAAGGTCATCAGCACGTTCACCTGATGGGCTTTACCACTTGCGTCCTTCACATCCACAGTCATCTGTGCCTTGTTCAAGCCTTTGGTCACCACCTTGATTACCTCAGCCTTCTCAAAATATGGATAAGCACGGTGAGATTCCTTACCGTTGATCACATCCTTACCCTGGCGAAGATAAGTGGCAGTCCAAGGATTAACGTACTTCACAAGGCAGAATGTAGTATTCTTCGACTCCAGCACCTTGTCAACACCCTTGGCACCTGTCAGCTTCACAGGAATCACATAGCCCTGCTCATAACTCTTGTCATCGTTGAAGAAGTCATCGGTAAGCTTTACTCTTACGCCTCCCAACTGCTGTCCCTTGGCAATGACAAACTGGTTAGGGTTCTCAATCTGATAGTAATTGGATGGCATCACCTGGATGGCAGCGCCATTGATTTTATAGCCATCACAAAGACTGGCATCAGATATATAGTCCACGGTAACGTCATTGTTGTTGCCATAACCACCGGCACAATTGGCCTTGATGTTGATGATGTGGTTGTTATCGTCGGTAAGGTCAGCTTCCTGATCTTCACCCAGCTCCACGGTGCGCACATAACCAGCATTGGAAAAATAGACAGTAGTTTCTCCGTCATATCCAAATTCCTTGTTACCGCTCTCGCAGGAAGCGGCCATCAACAAAGTCATGGCAGCAATGCCTATTGTATTCAATAACTTAAAACTTTTCATTTTCATTATCATTTTTAACTGGTTTATTTCCATCCCTTGTTCTGATGGAGATTAGAGTACTTCAATGCTTCTGAATATGGAACATAACCATAGTTCATATAGCTATCGAAATGGCGCTCTTCTACATTTGGCAAGATGGTAAACGTATCGTTGTTCCAATCGATGCCCTGTACAGATGTAAGCTTGTCCAACTGGTTCCAGCGACGCAAATCCCAGAAGCGGAATCCCTCGAAGCAAAGCTCCAGGCGGCGCTCGTTGCGAATCAGCTCACGCATCTTAGCCTGGTCGCCGGCACACTCGTCGAGATAAGTGTCGTCTGTCAAACCTGCACGGTGGCGGATTGCCTTGATCACATCGTATGCTGAGTAAGCATGTGTACCAGGGTTCTTAGGTCCCCAAGCCTCATTGGCAGCCTCAGCATAGTCGAGGAAGAACTCAGTAAAACGTGCCTTGCAGCTATACTTGGTTACCTTAGATGTGTTGCTAGGATTGCAGTTGGCAGTCATGCGCAACATCTTCTTCATATAGTAACCGGTGCGGGTAGAAGCATCACGGCGACCGATACCGTCATCGCCCGAAGAACTACCCGTCTTGATTACCTTGTTATCAACTCCCGCTGTTGCTCCATTATAGATAATGTATTTAGCCAGACGAGGGTCACGGTTGGCGTATGGATTACTCTCATCATATTCACTGCGTGCATCGGTGATAGGATAACCCTTGGCATCAGGGAAGGCATCTACCAGATTCTGTGTAGGATTGGTTCTGCCGCTTCCGTAGAGTGATGGAGGGAAATTGTTCTTCTCGTCATCAATCTCATCAGCCTTCTTGGTACTGCGCCAGATGATTTCAGGAGGATTAGAACCATTCTGCAAGGCATTCATCTCTGCATCGTTGTCGTAGTAGGTAAGACCTGTAGAAGGCAAGCCTGATGGACCGCCTACATAGTCAACCACCTCGGCAGCTGCATCGGCAGCCTGTGCCCAGGTTACATTGTTCTGGGCAGGATCCTGGAAGGCAGGACTTGCAGCGAGCAGCAGGGTACGAGCCTTGATGGCACGCAGAATCAGTCCGTTGATCAGCTGGCGTGCATTCTCGCCCATCACCTTATTATATATACCCATCTTGCCATCCTTGACAGATGTCACCTCAGGCACATTCAGGATATCATCATACTTGGCTGGCACCTTGTCGTCGCTTGTCACTGGCTCATAATCCATAGGCAGCAGCTTGTCAGCCTTCTCGATATTCTCCAGAATGAAATCCACATGCTCCTGGAATGTCTTGCGAGGCTGGTTGAAATCAGCATCCGTTCCTACATATCCGTCAAAGAGCTGTGTGCCGAGCAACTTTCCTTCATTGTCAAATCCGGCATGGGCACGAAGCAGATAATAGGCATGGGTAGCCAGAAGTCCGTATGCCTCACCTGTCAGGCGGCGCTGCATCAGCTTGTTCTCATTGACATTCTTCAGGAACCCGATGTTCGAAATGTTTGAGTTCAGGAAGATATACAAATACTGCATGGAAGACAAGTCGTTGTTCCAGCGGCCCGTAGGGTCCCAACTCTGAACGGTCCATGAGCCTGTGGCATACTTAGACCAGTTGGCTCCCTTCTCATTCGTCACGGCATCATCCGTCGCTACATCCGTTCCTGTACCCACCTCGTAGTTTGGCAAGTTACGGTAAGCGGTGAGCACGAAGCCCTTGGCCATGATAGGATCATTCTCCATCTCGTTGATGTCCTTCATGTTTTCTGCAGCAGGAGTAAAGACATCATCACATGCTGTCAACAATGCCGCAGAAGCCAATATCATGAATATATTTCTTAATTTCATAATTCTTTATTGTCTAATTTTTCAATATCTAAGATATGATTTCATCAGCCTTTAGAACATCATCTTCAAGCCCAGGTTGTAGAAACGGCACTGTGGTGAACCATAGCTGGTTTCCATATACTTGCGATGCTTGCTGATGGTGAGAAGGCTCTCGCCCAATACGTAAACACTCATACCCTTCACTACCTTGTTCTCAAACCACTCTTTTGGCATATCGTAGGTCAGCTGCACCTTGTTGAGGTTGAAGCAGTCTGTGCTGTAAATCCAGAAGTTTGAGTTGCGGAAGTTGTTGGTATTGTCCTTGGCTGTCAAACGTGGATAAGTAGCGGTAGCGGCTGTCTCAGGTGTCCAGCGTCCACGAACCACAGAGGTATATTTCTTCTGGTTGTAAATCCAGTCGTTGCTCTTGAAGGCCTTGGCACCCATCTGACCGGTACCGGCGATGAAGAGGGTAAACTGCTTCCAGTTCAAAGTGATGTTTACACCATAGAAGAAAGGAGTAGCATTCCATCCATACTTACCCATCACCTGCTGGTCGTTGTTGTCAATCTTGCCGTCACCGTTGATATCTTTGTACTTCAGGTCACCAGCCTTGATTTCACCGAAGGTATGGTTTGGCACGAAGTTAGGGTCGTCCTTGTCGAGGTTTGCCTTCATGTGGTCCACATCTTCCTGTGTGAAGAAGCCTTCGCAGACATATCCACGAATCACGTCGAGAGCCTGGCCCTGTGCGTTCATATAGCTATATTCGTTTTTCTCCTCACGCTTGTTAACCTTTGAGTCGAACACCATACCTGTGAGTCCGAGCTGTGCCTTCACCTTGCCGATGTTCTTCTTGAAGTTTACGGCGAAGTCGAAGCCCTGTCGCATATCCTCATTGTAGTTCAGGGATGTGATGAAAGAACCGTCACTTTTCATCCATTCAGGATAGATGGTTGCAGTTCCCGCAGTAAGCAAGCCCGAAGTAAGCTGATGGAAATAGTTCATGTCGAAACTTACGGTTCCGTTGAGGAGTGAACCCTCCAGACCAGCTCTCCATTCCTTACGCTTCACGAAATCAAGACCGTAGTTACTACCACGCTTGGAGAGTGTGGAGTAAGTTCCGTTGCCACCACCTTCGTTCCAGGTGTAGTAACCACCCTTCACATCATAGTATCCCTGGTAGAGATAATAATCAGAGATGTCGATGTCCTGGTTAAGAACAGAGTAAGAAGCGTTCAGCTTCAGATCGTCGAAGCAAGGAAGTGCATTCTTGAACCATTTCTCCTGACCGATTCTCCAACCCAGTGTTCCTGATGGAGAAAGGGCGTTGCGATGACCCTCTGCCAGCTTGGATGAGTGAACCAGGGCACCGCCAAACTCTGCATAGTACTTCTGAGCATAATTGTAGGCTGCTCGAAGGGCAAGGTTGGCATTGGTGGTGCGGTGGTAAGAAGAACCCTTTACGCCAGATGAACTCTCATGATTCTCGTCCACGGAATTCGACTTGGAGTAACCCCAGCCAGCCAAAGTGGCATTTACGTTGTGAACTCCGCCAAAGGTATTCTTATAGTCAAACTGAGCACGGAAGGTGGTGTTCTGGTAATATTTGGATGCACCGATATACTCGCTCGTACTGCTTGATTCCTTACCATATTTCTTCAGGCCGATAATCATGTCCTGTCCGTTCACATTTGCCCAGGTAGGCTCGTAAACGGCATAGTCGAGCTTGTAAGCCTCAGAGTAGTTGTTCCAATAGTCAATGCTGAAAGCTGTCTCGAAGCTCAATCCCTTGACCCACTGGTCGAGGTCTGCCTTCACACCCACATCGAAGGTGAAGGTGCGGGAGTGATTCTTCACGTAGCCGGCAGCAAGCGCATCACCAAAGAAAGTAGACTGGTTATCGTTGTTACCACCCAGCAGATACTGGCCATCAAGCACGTGGAATTTTGAGCCTGCTATCATCTGCTGCAAGGCTGAATTGTTGGAATCCATCATGGAGATTGGCAACAGACCGGAATACCAGTTAGGACGAACGCTGGTAGCTGTTGACCAGTAGTCCTCAGGACGTCCACGATAGTTGTCCGTGATGTTGATGCCTACATTTACATAAGCACCCAGCCAGTCGGTGATGGTAGCATCAATGTTAGAACGCACGCGGAAGGAGTAATCCTTGTCCTTCTTGTGCTCGCCAAACTTCACCAGGCTATTGTTGTAGGTCATGCCCAGGTTGGCATAGTATCTGGCAAATTGGCTACCGCCCTTCACCTCCATCGTAGCATCCGTACGGTTGTTGAACTTGCGCAGGTAGTCGCTGCTGTAGAAATCCATATCAGGATAGCGGTAAGGATTGGTACCGGCAGCCGTATTGTAAATCTGCTCCTTTGAGTATTTCAGCGGCTGTGTAGGGTCATCATTGGTCATCGCCTCGTTATAGAGCGACATATATTCAGCCGCGCCCAGATATTCTGGATAAGCCTTAGGCGTATAGATGCCCGTATTGACGGTGGCTGCGATGCTCAATGGCTGCACCTTACCACGCTTGGTAGTGATGAGGATTACGCCCTTGGCAGCCTTTGCACCATAAAGTACTACGGCAGAAGCACCCTTGAGCACGGTAACCTTCTCCACTTCTGTGGCATTGACGGTGCTGGCCTCACGGGGAGCTCCATCTACGAGAACAAGTGCACCCTGTCCCCAAACATTTCCGTTATAACCACCGATGAGCGACTGAAGATCATTGAGTGCATTGGCGCTGTAGTCCTTTTTCAGCAGCTCTTCGACATTCACCTCGCTGACACCGCCCATGAGGTCAGCCTTGGAAACCTGACCGAAAGCCACGTTTACCTTGGTAGTGTCGGCCATTTCCTGGGCGCTTGCCACACCACTGGCGACTAGCATGGAAGCTAGCGCCAATGACATTCTCTTATTAAATATATTATGTTTCATAATAAATTCTCGAATTGTTTAATTATTCCCAACCAGGGTTCTGATAGAACTCAGGATACATCTTGACATCCTTTCTCAGGAATGGGAACCAGTAATGCTTTGAAGTAAACTTACGGGTAATCAATGGCTCCTCCTTCAGGTTGAGCACATGATTTTTCTTTGGATCGTCGTAGCGGTCAGCATCCTTCTGGTCGGCTGCACGGTCGAAGTAAACAGCCATCTTCTGGGTGTAAGGAGCCTTGTCTATCAGGAGCCAGCGGCGAAGGTCGGTGAAACGGTGTCCCTCGAATGCCAACTCTACGGCACGCTCACGGCGAAGCTCGCTCATGAAGCCATCCAGATTGGTAAGATACTCATCGGCAATGTTATCCACATGCGCACGGTTGCGGACGATGTTCACGGCATCCACGGCACTCAGATTGAATGCCTGGCTTGATGCCTTGTAACCATAACCCTGAGCCACCGACTCGGCATACATCAGATAAACATCAGCCAGACGAATCATGCTCAAGAGTACGCGCATATACTTAGCACGTTCACCACCGTCATCAAATCGGTTACGGTATGGATCACAGAACTTCTTCAGGCAATATCCCGTAAAGCAGTCCTTGGAAGGTGTTGCCGAACGATACTTTCCTCCCGTATAAAGAGAAGCATACTGCACATCTGCATCCTGTCCTGCACTCTTCACACACTTCACACCATCGTAGATGAAGAGATCGTAGAAGCGAGGGTCACGGTTCTTGAACGGATATTCCGGATCATAACCGCTGTCGGCATCCTTCTTCGTGATATCCTTGATAGGCTTACCGTTTGCCATACCGAAGTAATCCACATAGTTGGCTGTAGGATAAACCTTGATACCACCCTGAATAAGGCTGGTAGGACGGTAGTCTGTCACCTGATTCCAAATCCAGTTGGTATTACTTGAATTCTCATAGAAGATAGCCTCCTTCTCACCAGGAATCTTTTCACCCTGATCATAGGTATAGAAGATGTTCATGTAATTTTCATAAGAAGACAGCTGGTAAAGTCCTGTTTCCTTGTTAATCTTCAATGCCTCGCCGAATGCCTCAGCAGCCTTCTGGCAATACTCCTTATTATATCCGTTAACATTCTTGAAGTCAGGATTCTCCTTGCTTACTTCATTCATCAGCGGCGAACCTGCCCACAGATAATTCTTACCCAGGAAGCAGAGAGCTGCTATCTTGTTAGGACGGAACTTGTTCTTGCCCACGTTCTGCTTACCCACGGTAGTCTTATCCCAATCTACAGGCAGCAATTCAACAGCCTTCTTGAAGTCTTCGGCTGCCTTGTCGGCACATGCCTGATAGGTGAGGCGTGGATAGTTGAACACGGCATCAGATGGAATCAGGAAGTCGATATATGGAATACCGCCCCAATACTGCATAATCTGGAAATGGAAGAATGCACGGAAGAAATAGAGCTGACCTGCAATCAGGTTCTTCTCTTCCTGGGTAGCATCTACCAGGTTGCCCAGATTTTCCAAGCCCAGGTTGGTGGCATAGATTCCCTGCCAGCACATACCCCAGAGGCGACCCTTGGAATCGCGGTTCACATCATTACCGCTGTTCAGGTCGATGCCCGAATGGAATGGAGAATACTGCACCTCGTCCCATGCCCAATAGTTTCCCTGATCGATGGCTGTAGAGAGCATACGGGTCTCTGATGGCTGCCAGTATTCATCCTCACCATAGTTCCAGCAGCCATGATACCAGGATGTTGATGCAAGACCAGGGATGTCGTTGTAGCACTGCTCCAAGAAACCCTGAAAGTTGGTATAATTCTTATATGGCTCCGTTGGGGCTATATCACTGCCCGGTGCCTTGTCAAGGTAATCAGTACATGATACTGAAGAGAGAGACAGGGCTGCCGCAAACAGCAATGTATATATTTTATTAAACTTTTTCATATTTACGATTCATTTAAAATGTCAGGTCGAAACCTAAGTTAAATCTGCGTACGGTTGGATAAGCACCATTTGCCGAGTTGCCGCTGAAGTTATTCTCACGGTCATCAGGCATATTGGTCCAGAGCAGCAGGTTGTCACCATTCAGATATACACGGAGTGAATTCAAGTGCATTCGCTTCACCCAAGCACCCCTGAAGGTATAAGCTATCTCGGCATTCTTCAAGCGCAGGAAAGCACCGTCATAGAAGTAACGGGTACCGGCATTTCCCTCGTCTGCCACTGTGGTCCAGCGTGGCAAAGACAACTCGCCGCTTGGATTGGCTGCAGAAAAGTAAGAACCCTCCTTGAAGGCAATGTGGGTTTCACGCTCAAAGGTTGGGAAGTTCACCTCGCGGGTAACATTGGTTACGCCATAGAACTGTACCGTTACACTCAAGCCCTTCCACTCTGCTCCCAATGTAGTACTGAAGGTATTCTCAGGAATAGAGGTGTACTGATAAGGAGCCTTGTCATCTTTTGTAATCTGACCGTCACCATTGAAGTCTGAAATAATGGCATCACCCGTATATTTCTCTGAATCATGGCTACCCCAGGTAGGTACGGCATAGAGATCATCCCAGTTGCGGATAAAACCATGATCAATGTAACTGCGGTTCTGGCCGATGGCATAACCCGCCGTGTTCAGATAACTTGCCTGAAGCTTTGCATCATCGGCAAACTTAATCTCGTTGGTAGCATGGGTCATATTGAAGTTTGCCCATGTACGCAGATTCTTGTTCCATGCCTTGTTCACCTTCAGGCTCAACTCGTAACCCTTGGCATCTACCGAACCTAAATTGGCAACCGTATAGTTCATACCATAGTAAGAAGGGATAGAACGGTTGGTTAAGAGTACGTCGGTACGCTTGTCGCTAAACACATCCAGCGAACCGGTAATCAGTCCGCCCAGGAATCCGAAGTCGAAACCCAGGTTGCGCTTCTCTGATGTCTCCCAATGCACGTTAGGGTTTCCGATACGGGTAAGGCGATATATAGTATAAGGTGAATCATAAACGGCATCACCACCCAGATAGGTCTTACCACCATAGGAATACTGGTCGGAATAGAGATAAGAATCTCCGGTAGAATCATCACCGATGCGACCCCAGGATGCACGTACCTTAAACATATCTACATATTTCCTGATGTTCTTCATGAATGGCTCCTCGGTGATAGTCCAACCGAGAGAAGCTGACGGGAAGAACTTGAAGCGATAGTCGGGACCAAACTTCTCAGAACCGTTGTAGCATCCGTTCAACTCGAGCATGTAGCGCATCGCATAGTTGTATGTGGCACGGAACACCCAGTCTTCACGGTAATGTCTGAAAGAAGAACCGTAGGCATATTCGTTGCGGTTGAATACACCCATTGCACCCACTTCATGATTGCCGAACTTGCGGTTCCAGTCGAGCTGAGCCAGATAGTAGAGACGGCGATAAGTAGCATTCGTATTTACCTTACCACCATTGACGGTCCAAGCTACAGACTCATGGTAATCTACGCTCTGGTCATAGGAAATCGAGCCATCATCAGGGTTAACCCACTTCAGCTGCGGATCCATATACTGGTCGCTGATACCACGCTTCTCCTCTACCATCGTATTGTCAAGAGAAACCTTGGCAACAAACTTCAGACCCTTGGTCAGGAAATCGAGTTTCTGGGTAAGAATAAAGTCGGTGGTAATCTGCGTATTGGTACGATTCTCCACACCGCTTCGGGCAAGACTCATCACAGAGTTAGGACAGTCGGCCTTACGTGGAGCATAATATCCATAAGTACCATCAGAATAAATAGGACGCATGGCATCTGGAGCTGCATGATAGACAGAAGCCCAATAAGCACTGGAATCGCTTGCCTTGTCCCAAGGGAAATGGCGGACACCGTTACTACCGAAAAGGTTGGTAGAGAACTGAGTGGTCTTGGTCAGGTTAAAGTCCAGGTTGGCACGCATGTTAATACGGTTATAGCCGAAACCAGCCTGATAGCCACGACCGCTGGTGAAGTCCTTGAACAGGTCACCTTCGTGAGCGAAATCAATAGCTGCAAAATATTTCACGAGTTTGGTACCTCCCGAAACATCCACACTGGCATTGTAAGACATGGCTGTGTTGTTGAACAGTTCCTTCTGCCAATCCACGTTAGGATAGCGGTCCCATTCCTCAGCATTAGCAGGGTTACGATACTTGTCGATGATGGCCATTGGCTTGTAAGAACCCCAGGATTTTTCGTCGCTGATGTTCAGCTCGCGCTCTACCACCCTGTTCAGGAGTCGGAAAGTATCATAAGCATCATATTTCTCAGGCAACTTGGAAACCACCTTCATGGTAGCATTCGCCTTTACGTGTACGGCGGCCTTGCCTTCCTTACCACGCTTGGTAGTAATGAGGATGACACCGTTACCACCCTTCACACCATAAACGGCAGTGGCAGAAGCATCCTTCAATACGGAGATGCTCTCTACTGAAGAAAGGTCTACGGTGTTCATGGCACGCTCCACACCATCCACGAGAACGAGAGGGTCGTTGGAACCGTTGATAGAAGTCTGGGTACGGATCACGATCTTAGGATCTTCCTCACCTGGCATACCTGTAGAAGAGAAGGTAACGACACCAGGAAGATTACCCGTCAACGCCTGACCCAAAGATGAAACTCCGGCATGACGATTCAAGGTTTTCGCATCTGTCTGGGCAATAGAGCCGACTACAGAAGCTTTCTTCTGCTGACCATAACCAACCACTACTACCTCGCCCAATGTATTGTCATCAGTCAAGGTAATCTTAAACTGTCTTTTCTTACCTACTTTAACAGTCTGCGAATCCATACCGATGTAGGTAATGACAAGGGATGAATTTTCTGAAGGTACAGAAATCTGGAAATTTCCATCCATATCCGAAATGACACCCGTAGTTGCATTTCCCTTCACTTTCACAGTAGCACCAATCAGAGGCTCTCCTGTGCCGTCAACAATACTACCCTTCACGGTAATCTTCTGGGCTTGTGCGTTCAAGCTGCAGAAGGCTCCCACGAGGCATAGAGCTGCTGTCCGTTTAAATGTAAACACTTGTTCAATCATGTTGTATCATTTTAATTAAGTTTGTTCCTTTGTTTCTAGGTGTTATTACTTCTTGGTTAAAGAACACGGCTGCAAAGGTAGAAAACTGTCATGAGAACGTGTTTTCTTGATGTTCCAAATGTTTTCACTCTTGTTACAACACACCGCAACTATCACATTTCCTGCACTTTATGATAAAGAAGAAAAAGTAATATAACATCACAAAAAATGGCGCATATCACTATGCACCATTCTCGTAAACAATTAAAACTTGTTTCACAACAATCTTGTAATTCATCAATATGAACTGTTTTCTTTATATAAAAGCATAAATCTAAAAATAAATTCATCAATTAATTCTTCACAAGTCTCACACCATAAATCTGTCCTACCTGCTTGCCCTTGTGAGCTACAAACTTCACTCTTACTTCCTTCTTGCCCTTAACAAACTCTGAAGGAATGGCATAATCAACGGTCTTAAACTGAGTGGTGCGCCAACGATGGCTATTGTTTACACTCGTGAGAAGATGGTCGTCGATATAGATGTCAAACTCACTGGTACGCCATTCATCCTGACCCCAAAACTTGAGCTGGAGACTAAGGTTAGTCTCTCCCTTGGTCTGCATCAGATAGCTGAAATAATGACCATCCCTTGCATCACGGAAGAATACACCTTCTGTATTACCCTTGTCCGAATTATCGGTCTCCATACGATGGTCAGTCTCCGGCTGTTGTTCACCTGGGCTCACCTTATCCACAGTTCTAGCCTCCAAAGCCTGACGGGCATTTTCCTCATCAGCCAACTTCTGCATATAAGCCTTGTACTCATTCTCGCCAAGTGCCAACCAGTACATCATATATCGAGAATCGTGAATTTCGAAGAAAGGCTGCAACTCGCCTTCGATGGCATTCTCCATGTGGGTGGCAAGTTTAAAATGCAATGGCTTGCCAGGAATTGGCTTCAGGTCTTTGGCAATGTCGTCGAGATGTTTCGGCAACAGAATAGGAGCCTTGTCAAGAGCCAGTTTCTTTCCACTGGCATACTGTCCGAAACGGCTGTCATCAGCAATGAGTCTACGCATATCCTCCGTTCCCGTCTTCATGCCGAGCAGGATAGGACCATACATGATTGCCACATACTGAGGCACATTGATCATCGGTTTGATATAAGCGTGCATAGGCATCGAAATCTTTACCTGGTCACCCTTCTTCCATTTGCGCTTGATGCAGACAAATCCATTCTCCTCATAGCTGTCGACATCAAAACCTACACCCGTCACGGTGAAGTTACCACACCAGGATGGCTTGCGGACTTTCAGGATGAAAGTTCCCTTACCTTTGGCTACTTCTACAACAGATGTCTCAGCATACGGGAAGGCGGTCTGCTGACGAATCACCATCATTCTATCCTTCCAATTCAACTCGGATGCCACGAAGAGATTCACGTACAGGGCATCGTTCTCCGCCTTCACACCCTTTTCGTGCGTCCAGACAAACTGTCCATACTTTCCGTGGTCTTCCATTCCTGTTCCCACGCAGCACCACATCGCCTCATTAGGGGCAGAATAGTTGCGGTAATGGCGAGGACGGGCGGGAGTGAAATAGACATAGCCGCCATGCTGCGGATGCTGGGCAGAGAGGATATGGTTGAACATCGCAGTCTCGTAAAAGTCGCCATACATGCCATTAGGCTTTACTCGGTTCAAATCCTCGGTAAGCTTCAGCATATTATAAGTATTGCAAGACTCCG
>OQVP01000088.1_pt1 | contig 30887 bp, 26 predicted proteins | sample 1691541 | NCBI WGS metagenome assembly OQVP01 (sample SAMN03418258, study PRJEB22391) | human gut metagenome | biome: human-gut; feature: organic feature; material: feces | host: Homo sapiens | place: Tanzania | collected 2013-01 | reverse complement strand
CATGTGTATCAGGGTTTTGCTTCTAGTGGATACAGACAAAAAGCAAAAAGAAATCAAGCACATCTATAGAGGACGAGCACAGAATCTCAGACCGGATTTGGCGAAGTCATGATTATATGAAGATTTTACTTGCCTGTGTAGGCGCACAGTTTTATAATGGTAAGCAGGCAAAAAAATAATATTGCAAAAAAAGATTTGAGAAATGCTTGTGCGTTCACGTGCACGCATGTATAATAAAGCTATGATTATGCCAAGGCATAGTTATGAGGGAGGTTATTTTCTTTATGAACAAGATTATTTCTACAGATAAAGGTCCAGGTGCTATTGGCCCATATTCTCAGGCTGTTCAGACTGCTGGCGGGATGCTGTTTGTTTCCGGTCAGATTCCACTGGTACCAGCTACTGGTGCTATGGTGGAGGGCGGCATCAAGGAGCAGGCCACTCAGGTGCTGAACAATCTGAAGGGCATTGTGGAGGCTGCAGGCTATCAGCTGTCCGATGTAGTCAAGACCACTGTTTATCTTGCAGATATCAAGGATTTTGGCACTGTTAACGAGATTTATGGTCAGTATTTTACAGAGAACTGCCCTGCTCGTGTATGTGTAGAGGTAAGCAAGCTGCCAAAGGATGCTTTGGTGGAGATTGATGTTATTGCTTCCAAATAATAAATATTTTAGAGAAGGAGTGTTATCTTTGAGTAAAATTGAAAACACCAGTGTAAACGCTATCCGTATTCTGGCAGCAGAAATGATTCAGAAGGCTAAGTCCGGTCATCCAGGTCTGCCAATGGGCTGTGCTCCAATTGCCTATGAGCTGTGGGGCAACCATATGAATCACAATCCAAAGAATCCAAAGTGGTTGAACAGAGATCGTTTCATCCTGTCTGGCGGTCATGGTTCTGCTATGCTGTATTCCCTGCTGCATCTCTTTGGCTATGGCCTGACTATGGAGGATCTGAAGAACTTCCGTCAGCTGGATTCTCTGACTCCTGGTCATCCTGAATATGGTCATACCGTAGGTGTTGAGGCAACTACCGGCCCTCTGGGTGCTGGTATGGGCATGGCTGTAGGTATGGCTATTGCTGAGGCACATCTGGCTGAAAAGTTCAACAAGCCAGGTTATCCTGTATATGATCATTATACCTTTGCTCTGGGCGGCGACGGCTGCATGATGGAGGGAATTTCCTCCGGAGGTCATAGATCTCCTTGCAGATCTCGTCGCACTCACAACCGCAGTTCATGCATTCTTCAGCCATCTTGACAACAGCGGGAGCTGCCTTGCGGCTGCCCTCTGCATCGTCCTTGTTTTCAAGCCATGCATTGCAGATTGCCTTGACTTCATCGCCGCAGCCTTCTCGTTATGGACACCGAAGTTTACTCCAACACCGGCGGACAGTCCTCCAAGGCAACTCCGACCGGCTCCGTTGCAAAGTTTGCCGCTGCGGGTAAGCGCACCAAGAAGAAAGATCTCGGCATGATGGCAATGAGCTACGGCTACGTTTACGTTGCAAAGGTCTGCATGGGCGCAAACCCCGCTCAGCTGCTCAAGGCAATGGTTGAAGCGGAAGCTTACAAGGGACCGTCCCTCATCATTGCTTACGCACCCTGCATCAACAACGGCATCAAGGCAGGCATGAACAAGGTTCAGGACGAAGCGAAGAGGGCTGTTGAGGCCGGCTATTGGCCCCTGTACAGGTATAACCCCGACCTCGCAGCACAGGGCAAGAATCCCTTCACCCTTGACAGCAAGCCCGCAACCGGCGACTACAAGGAATTCATCCTCGGCGAAAACCGCTATGCGGCTCTCAAGCAGCAGTTCCCCGAAGAGGCAGCAACGCTGTTTGCACGCGCAGAGCAGGAAGCAAAGGATAAGTACGACTACTATAAGAAACTCAACGACATGGAATAATCGCAGTTCAATGCGATTGACGAAGGCGGGATGATTCTGCCCGGCATAATTGCATAGCGGCAAAAGATGCCCGCCGCCGGCAGTTGAGTTCAAAACAATAAGAACGAGCTTCCTCCGCACCCCCCGAATGTTGAAGGGGAATCATGAAACGGAAACGAATCATGAGTGCGGGGGAGCTTTTTTCAATTGAACGGAGCAGAAATTTTCAATTGAACGGAGCAGAAATTCAAAAGACAAACGGATATTGATTGGAAGCGGACGGATTAAAAAACAGCTTTTCGAAACAAAAGTCGAAAAGCTGCCGCTAATGCGCATAATTTATAATTGAAGAATATCAGCCGTTCATGATTTTTTCTGTTAAATCGTCAACGGTCTTTTTGAGTTTTGCATCGGTTTCGATGCTTTTTTCGATTTGTTCACAGGCATACATAACGGTTGAGTAATGACGCCCGCCGTAGAACGCACCGATTTCGGGGAAAGACGATTCGGTGAGAATCCTTGTAAGATACATTGCGATCTGCCGCGGATAAGCAATGCGGCGTTCGCGCCGACCGGCTTCCATCTCGGCAGGACTTACCGAATAAAAATCGCAGACAACGCGGCGGATAAGTTCCGGCGTTACGGTGCGCTGCTTGCTGCCGGAAACGTAATCCTTAAGGACGTTTTCGGCAAGAGAAGCGGTAATGGGCTTGTTGATGAATTTTGCATAAGCAAGCACGCGGTTCAGACTGCCTTCAAGGTCGCGGATGTTGGAATAAACCCGTTCCGCAACAAGGCCGAGAACTTCATCGCTGACGTCAAGATTTTCCTGAGTTACCTTGCGGCGAAGGATTGCAAGCCGTGTTTCAAAATCCGGGGGCTGAATATCGGTGATAAGTCCCCAGCCGAAGCGCGTCCTCAAACGCTCTTCAAGGATGGGAATATCCTTGGGAGGTTTATCGGAGGTTATGATGATCTGCTTGTCCGCATCGCGAAGGTCATTGAATACGTTGAAAAATTCCATTTCGGTTGCATCTTTGCCCGCGATGAACTGAATATCATCGATAAGAAGCACATCAAGATAGCGGTATTTCTCGCGAAGGCTCGTGCGCTCCTTGCGTGCAATGGACTGAACAACATCGTTGGTGAAATTCTCACTTGAAATGTAAAGAATTTTGTAATCCGGATGTTCACCGTGAATAAAGTGCCCGATTGCGTGCATAAGATGCGTTTTCCCAAGCCCCACGCCGCCGTAGATATAGAGCGGGTTATAAGCCTTTGAAGGGTTTTCCGCAACGGCAAGCGCAGCCGCATAGGAGAAACGGTTGGATTCACCGGTCACAAAAGTGTCAAAGGTGTATTTGGGAATCAAGGTTGGGCAATCGTTGCGGACCGTTACGGGCTTTACAAAATCGGGAGAAGCCTCGGCAACATCGTCATCGAGGGGCGTTTCGCGGGTCGTGAAGCGCACATGCAGCTCGCAGCCGCAGGATTCACGGATGCTTTTTTCAACCATGGGCGTGTAGAACCGCTCAAGAGTGCTTCGATAAAGCTCATCCTCCGTTTGGAGAACAAGCGTTGTGTCTCCCTCGATCCTGAGGGGAACCAGCGTCGCTATCCACGTGTTGTAACTCGCGTCCGTCATTTCGCTCTTAAGCGCGGCAAGAGCCTTTGACCATATAACAGATGCCGATAACAAAGATTGCCTCCCAACCGTTGCGAAAACACCGGAGCATCGTCAAAACAGTGCCCGGGTGCTTTTGCACAATGAATATTACCCGTATTTAAGCCTGATACCGATCATCGCCTGCTTGGTTTCGGCATTTCGACGCGGAACGCATTAATGCGGAACGCAGTACGCACGGTGCAGCAAAAGCATTAATACAAAGCGTGACAAATGAAGCATTGCTTTCATAGGGTGGACTAATATAATAACAAATTTGCAAAGATTTCGCAAGGCTTCATTGTGGATAATTTTTTCCGATTTGTACCGTTTTTTTAAAAAAAGCACCAGATATTGTGGAAAAAACGAGCATTATATTAGATATATTTAAAAAAAGAGAATAATATTCGAAATTTGCGGTAAAAAACGAGTTTGGGCAGGCATTTCCCGGGAAATATCTTTCGGATTCCGTGTGCCGCCGCGGTGCCGTGCGGTTAGATACGTCTTGAAACAGCCTGTTCACAAAATGTTTACAAAAAATTTAATTTCGGTACTTTCCAATAAGCTGCAATTGGTGTATAATAACTCCAAATCCGGTAAATTTCACAGATTCCTCCAATCGGCGCGTTGATGCCTGCAATCAGCATGGTGATTTCTGTAATCAGCATGACGCCGTGAGCGGAACAAAAATCGGAAAGGATGAAAAAATGGAAAGAAAAACAAATAAAAAAAGCAGCGCGCTGCCTGTCATTATCCTGCTTGCGGTCATCATTGCGGCGGGAGTGGCTGCGTTCTTTTTGCTGAGAGGCGAAAAGTTCCTCGGCGGAAGGAAGGATATTACGATTACCGAAGCGGTAACGACAAACACGAACGGAATTACCGATCCGGAGCTTGGAAATCCGGATTGGATTGAGCTGTGCAATCCGACGGATGCGGCAATGGATATTTCAAACTATGCCCTCGGAGTCGGCAATGAGGACGGCGGAAGGTTCATCTTCCCTTCGGGCACAACGATCGCGGGCAAAGGCTATCTGCTTGTTTACTTTAAGGATCGCGGAGTTTCAACAACAGGAAAACTTGTTGCAGGCGGCGATCTTGCGGCAGCGGGAGAGACCGTGACGCTTTACAATACTGCGGGAGAGGTTGTCCATAAGGTTGATATTCCCGCACTTCCGGCGAATATTTCTTATGCCATGGATGCCGCGGGTCATTTCGGCTACGCAAAAGTTCCGACACCCGGAGCGGAAAACAGCACTGCAATTTCCAAAACCCCTGACGGAGCGCAAAACATCGAAGCTCCGAAATCACTCATCGTAAATGAAGTTCTGCGCGGCGAGAACGGCTTTGTTGAGGTTCGCAACAATTCCTCAAAGACGATTCAGCTTCATGACTTCTACCTTTCCGACAATGCGGACAAGGTCAACAAGTGGCGGTTCCCGCAGCAGACGCTTGAACCCGGTGCGCTCGCGGCTGTGAACCTTTGCGGTTCCGTGTATGCAGGCTCTGCAACGGCGGACGGTGAAGAGGGAAAGCTGCTCTTCAATGCCAACTTCAAGCTTAACACCGAGGAAAACACCGTTTATATTGCGGGTTCCGGCGGGAATATAATCGATACATTCACCTTTGATATGAATATGCCCGGCGCGGTTGCGGCAGTACGCACGGCAAAGGGCGTTGAATACACAGGCACGGCAACAAAATGTGCCGAAAACAGTGATTCCACATTTGCCGAGATCGCATGGGCGGATATGGATTCAAGCGACGTGCTGAGAATCAACGAATTCCTGCCGAAAAACAAATTCGATATTACAGACGGCGACGGTGACCGCAGCGAGTGGGTTGAGCTTTACAACAGCGGAAGCGAGCCTGTTTCGCTCCTCGGCTACTATCTTTCGGACAACAGCGCAGAGCGCGACAAGTGGGCATTGCCCGATATCACTCTCGGCGGCGGTGAGTATTTGATCGTTTTCCTTTCCGGCAAGGACAGGACGGACGGAGAAATGCACGCCTCGTTCAGCATTTCCGACACGGATGAAGGCATATTCCTTTCAAACTACAACGGAATGCGTTCCGACAGCCTGCTGCTTCCTTCCGAATTGAGCGAGAATGTTTCAATCGGCAGAGGCGAAAACGGCGAGGTTCTGTATTATGCACGTCCGACGCCTGCGGCAGCAAACACGGCGGCAGGTTTTGCGGAACCCATGGGCGTGGGGGGGTTCAACCCCTCCTCCGTTTATATCAACGAAGTTTGCGCGGTAACAACGCCGCGCAGCGGGGAGATGGACTGGGTCGAATTTTATAACGGCGGCGATGAAAGCGTAACGCTCACAGGCTGGCATATCAGCGACAGCAGACGTGAACTGCAAAAGTTTGAGCTTTCGTTCATTACGGTTCCCGCAAAGGGTTATGCGGTGCTCAGCTGCTCCGGCAGCATTTCCGATGCCGCACCGACGGTTGCACCGTTCAGCGTATCGGGCAGCGGCGACGGGCTGATTTTGACATCTGCCGACGGAACTGTCATAGACTATTTTGAAACGGGTGCAACCCGACTGGGCGTTACAAGCGGCAGGCAGACCGGCGGCGGGAGCGGTGACCGCGTTTTTTTTACGCAGGCGACCAAGGGCAGCGCAAACCCCGATGTTTGCTACCTTTCCTATGCGGCGAACGCCGTTTTTTCAAATACCGAACTTTATCACAGCGAGCCTTTTTCGCTTGAGATAAAAACGCAGAATGCAGACGGTGTGATAAGGTACACCACCGACGGCAGCAAGCCGACCGAGCAGAGCACGGAGTATACAGGTGCAATAACGATTTCTTCAAATACGGTTATTCGCGCTGCAACCTTTGTTTCGGGCATGATGCCGAGTGATGTTGCAACTGCAACTTATCTTTTTGAAACGCCGCACAGCGTGCCGGTTGTGACGCTTGCAATGAACCAAAAAGATTTTGACGATGTTTATGCTGTCAGCAGTCCGTTCGTTCCGGTTGTTGAACGGGAGGGACATATACAGTATTTTGAAAAAGATGGAAGCCTCGGAGTTGAAACCTCCGCCGGCATTCGCGTTTCCGGTGCGTCAACCCGGCGTTATCCGCAAAAGTCCCTTGCGCTCATGTTTCGCTCCGGCTACGGAAGAAAGACCGTTACCTATCCTTTCTTCGGAAACGATTATATCAAGACTTTCGGTTCGCTCGTGCTTCGCAATGCGGGTCAGGACTGCCTGAATACCCGCATTCGCGATTCTTTCACAAGCACCGCTGTTCTCGATATGAACATCGATTCGTCCGCGGCAACTTTCTGCGCGGTTTATATCAACGGTCGTTACTGGGGGTTGTATGACCTTAAGGAGAACATGAACAAGGATTACCTTGCTGCGCATTACGGCGTTGATGAGGACACTGTAAACATTATAAAGCGCAACACCGTTGAGCTTGCGGGCAGCAATGCGGATTTTCTCCGCGTCAGAAGCTACGTTGTTCAACAGAATGCAAGCGGCGCAAACGTTGTTGTACCTTTGACGGCGGAACGGTATGCGGAATTTACAAAATGGGTGGATGCCGAGTCCATTGCGGATTATCTGATTGCAAGGGAATACTTCCCCGATGCGGATATGTTCAACCAGAAGTATTGGCGCACAACGGACTATAAAGTGCGCTGGCGTGCGATATTCTATGATTCCGATTTCGCTCTCAGTTCCGAGCGCGGCGATGTTCTCGGGCATTACTTCAACGTTGTCGGTGTTCCGAGTGCGGACGGTTCATTGAGCCAAATGGATCTTTACTGCGGACTGCGTTCCAACGAAGAATGGAGCGACTACTTCATAACGCGTTATATATATGTTACGAAGTACTATTTGAACAACGACAGACTGCTGCCGCTTTTTGATTCCATGGTGGACACGATCCAACCTGAAATGGACAGGCAAATTGCCCGCTGGGGACGCCCCGAATCCCGCAGCCATTGGGAAAACGAAATTTCAAAACTGCGCAGTATGCTTGCTGCCCGCCCGCAGTACGCAAAGCAATGCCTGCAATACAATTTTAAGTTGTCCGAGGCACAATATGCGGAATATGAGGCAAAGGCGGACGAAATGTTCAATCAGAACGGCGGAGTTTTTAAGTAAGCTCACGTGCAGCGAAATGCAGACTGCATATTTTCACGGATTTGGTTCCGCATGAGTTTTTGATGACGGGATTCATGCGGAACACACAGAAAAAATATAGATTTTAATTTTTGCATCGAAAAGGTTTTAGCAAAAAAGAGAGGGCAATATGAAGATTATCATTGTCGGCGGAGGCAAAGTCGGGCACCAAATCGGAAAAAAACTGACAAATGAAAAGCACGATGTTGTTATAATTGATGACGATCCGGATGTGCTTGCACGCATATCCGACGAAATGGACGTTTTTTGCGTTGAAGGCAACGGTGCGGATTATAAGGTTCAGAGCGAAGCAGGTGCGGGGTCGGCCGATATTTTGATTGCAGCAACGGCGCATGACGAAATCAACATGCTTTGCTGCCTTATTGCACATAAACTGGGCGCAAAGCACACGATCGCCCGCGTTCGCGACCCGGAATACACCGTTCAGCTTGACTTTTTAAAGGACGAATTGGGGCTTTCAATGGCGATCAACCCGGAGCTTGCCGCAGCGGATGAAATTGCAAGGCTTTTGCGTATTCCGAGTGCGCTCAATGTTGAGCTTTTTGCACGCGGGCGCGTGGAGCTTGTCGAGTTCCGCATCGGTGAGGGAAATCCGCTTATCGGCCTCTCGCTCATGCAGATTTATAAAAAATACCAGATAAAAATTCTTATTTGCGCCGTTCAGCGCGGAACCGAGGTAATTATTCCGAACGGCGAATTCGAGCTTGAGCAGGGCGACAGGCTGCATATCACGGCGTCTCATGAGGAGATGGCGCGGTTTTTCCGCACTGTTTATCCCGATAAAAAGCGTAAAGTGAAAACGGTTATGGTCTGCGGCGGAAGCAGGATTGCATACTACCTTTCGCTTGCGCTGTCGAAAGTCGGCGTGCAGGTGAAAATAATCGAAAGCAATCCGCGGCGCGCCGAACAGCTCAGCGAGGATTTGGACAGTGCGTTGATAATCTGCGGCGATTCGACCGACCACGATCTTTTGATTCAGGAGGGCATAAACAGCGTTGATGCTTTTGTATCGCTCACAGGTATGGACGAGAACAACATCATAAGCGGACTTTTTGCAAAGTGGCAGGGCGCAGGACGCGTCATTGCAAAGGTGAACAACGAAGGACTTTGCAGCATCGTTCCGGAAAACGAGCTCGATTGCATAATTTCGCCCAAAACGATAACGGCGAACCAGATTTTGACGTTCGTCCGTGCAATGGACTGCAGCCCCGAGGGCAGCAATGTGGAAACCGTTCATCAAATGGTGGGCGGCAAGATCGAGGCGATTGAGTTTTCCGCAAAGGGCAATCATCCGATGTACGGGCGGCCGCTCAAGGAACTGAAGCGCAGCCTTCACAAGGATTTGCTCATTGCCTGCATTGTCCGCGGCGAAAAAACAATAATCCCGGGCGGCGATGACTGCATAAAAGCAGGGGATCGGGTAATTGTTGTTACAAAGCATATACTGTTTAACGATCTGACGGATGTATTGACGGAGAACCTTCAGTAAAAAGACGGAGATTCTTTGCAGCGTGACTGACCGGTTTACGGAAATAAGCGTGCTTACAACGTGGGGTAATAAAAATGAATTTTCGCCTTGTTTTAAATATGCTCGGCAAGATTTTGCTGATAATGGCGGCACTGATGCTCCTGCCTGCCGTGGTTTCGGTATGCAGCGGCGGCACGGATCTTTTGGCAATTCTTGCTTCCGCAGCAATAACGGCGGCTGTCGGCGGCGGTATGCTGCTTTTGAAACCAAAGGACACGACCTTTTTTGCAAAGGAGGGCTTCGTTGTTGTTGCGCTTGCATGGGTAGTGATGTCCCTGCTCGGCGCACTGCCGTTCATGTTCGGCGGGGTTTTTACAAATTACATGGATGCAGTTTTTGAAACGGCCTCCGGTTTCACAACAACGGGCGCAACCGTGCTTTCGGGCGGCATATCCGCAATCCCGCACGGCATAGGCTTTTGGCGGTGCTTCATCATATTCATCGGAGGCATGGGTGTTCTTGTTTTTGTAATGGCTGTTTTGCCGCTTTCGAAGGAACGCTCAATGTACCTGATGCGCGCGGAAGTTCCCGGGCCGAGCGTCGGCAAACTGGTTGCAAAGGCAAAGAACACCGCGCTCATTCTGTATTCAATTTATTTCGCGCTAATGGTGCTGATGGCTGTGATGCTTCTGTTCGGGGGAATGAACGTTTATGAGGCATTCACAACTGCGCTTTCAACCGCGGGCACGGGCGGCTTCATGGTCTATGACGCCGGTTTCATCGGGCTTTCGCCGTACCTTCAAACGGTCACGACCGTGTTCATGCTGCTGTTTGCGGTCAACTTCAACCTTTATTATTATATTTTAATGCGCAGAATCGGCGACGTGACACATAATGAGGAGCTGCGCTGGTTCCTCGGCATATTCTTTGCCGCCGTGCTGACGATGACGGTTGCAAACATCGGGCAATTCGGTTCGTTCGGCGAATCACTGCACCATACGGCGTTCAATGCCGCTTCGGTGTACAGCACAACGGGCTTCGCCAGTGTTGATTTCGACAAATGGCCGACAATTTCAAAATGCATTATGCTGCTGTTGATGGTTTGCGGCGGCTGCACGGGTTCAACGGCCGGCGGAATCAAGACTTCCCGCGTTGCAATTTTGGTTAAAAACGCGTTCAATGAGCTTCGCCGCTTTGCTCACCCGAAATATGTCCGTTCGCTGAAACTGGACGGAAAAGTTGTTTCAGAGCCTGTCGTTCGTTCGGTCACGGTTTATTTTTCGGTTATAATCGGAATAATTATCGTTTCCATAATACTTGTTTCGGCAAACGGTTTTGATTTTGAATCCTCACTATCGGCGGTTTTTGCCTGCATTTTCAATATCGGACCCGGATTCCACGCATTCGGACCGACGGCGAGTTTTACTCCGCTCAGCAATTTTTCAAAGTTGGTGCTGACTTTTGACATGCTTGCGGGCAGGCTCGAACTTTGGCCGCTGCTGCTGCTTTTTGTGCCGTCAACATGGAAAAAACGTGCGGTATACAAATAATCAACGGCAACGGAAACAAAAAACATTGCAAACGGAAAGGAATTGGGTTTGAAAATTTTTCTTGTCGCAAGTGAATGTGTCCCGTTCATAAAAACGGGCGGATTGGCGGATGTTGTGGGCGCACTGCCTGCCGCGCTGAAAAAGCTCGGGGCGGAGGTTTCCGTTCTGATTCCGAAATACAGCATGATTCCGCAGCAATTCCGCAAAGAAATGCAGCATATTACGGACTTTTCGATTCAGCTCGGCTGGCGGAAGCAATATGTCGGCGTTGAGAAAATCCACCGTGAAGGTATCGATTTCTACTTTGCGGACAACGAGTTTTATTTTAAACAGGATTATGTTTATTCAAGCGGCGATTTCGAGGCGGAGCGTTACTGCTGGTTTTCGAAAGCGGCACTTGAAATAATGCAAAAGCTGGATATTGTGCCGGATATCATTCACCTGAACGATTGGCAAACGGGCATGATTCCGCTGCTGCTTCGGGAGCAATATTCCACATTGCCTGAATTCTCCCGCGTTAAAACGGTGTTCACGATTCACAACCTCCGCTATCAGGGGTTGATGAACCCGATGCTTGTGAATGATTTGCTGAGCCTCGGGCAGAATGCACTGGCGCAAATCGAGTACTATTGCAATATCAACTGCATGAAAGCGGGGATCATCTATTCCGACGCGGTCACGACCGTAAGCCCGACTTATGCAAAGGAGATCTGCACTCCACGCTGCGGCGAAACTTTGGATGGGCTGCTGCGGCATAAACACATTGCGGGAATTCTGAACGGCATTGACAAAAAGCTGTACAATCCGTGGACGGATAAAGCTCTTTGCAGCCGTTTCTCAAAAAATCAGCCGCAGGGTAAACAAAAATGTAAATTCGCACTCCAAACGGCTTTGGGACTTGAACAGTCGGAGGTGCGGCCTGTTGCGGCGGTGATTTCGCGTCTGACAAACCAAAAGGGGCTCGACCTTTTCCGCGCCGTGATTCCGGGTTTGCTGGATCTTGGTGCGCAGCTTGTGATCCTCGGCATGGGTGATGCGGAATACGAGCGCATGTTCGCCGACCTTGCCGCAATAAATCCTTCTTCGGTTGCCTTCCGTGCCGAGATGAATGATGCACTTGCGCGGCAAATTTATGCCGGGGCGGACATCTTCCTGATGCCGTCTGCATTCGAACCCTGCGGGCTGTCACAGCTGCTTGCAATGCGCTACGGTGCAATTCCCGTTGTGCGCGAAACGGGGGGCCTTGCGGACACGGTCATTCCTTATAACCGCTTCACGGATGAGGGCACGGGCTTTTCCTTCAGAAACTATTCTGCGGACGAGCTGTATAATGCTTCCCGTGCCGCAATCGAGCTTTATTGCGGAGACAAAGCCGCTTGGCAAAGGCTCACTGCCCGCGCAATGGCGGCGGATTTCGGCTGGAGCAGAAGTGCAGGGGAATACCTTCACCTGTATAAAACGCTCAAAATGAACTGATATTGATTATTTATACCGCAAAAGCGCAAACGCACCCCGAGTTTCGGGGTGCGTTTGCTATATGTGAGAAGTAAAGAGAATGGCTGTGAAAAAGCTTTATGCAACGCCGATGGCAACCCTTGCGATAAGAATTGCGTCGGTCATATCGATTCTGCCGTTGCCGTCGAAATCAGCGGCGGTTTCCGCATTGGGGAGTTCTGCGGAAAGGGTGCTTACGCCGATTGCACAGCGGGCAACATGAATTGCGTCCGCAAGTGTAACGCTGCCGTCGCCGTCAACATCGCCGAGAAGAACAGGGGAATAGTCGTCGGTGTAGCATGCAACGATGTCGATGCCCTCGTTGCCGGTGATAAGGAGCATGCTCTCTGTTGAAACAAGCCTACCGTTAACATACCATCCGCGGAATTCGCCGTTGTTCTCAGCATAGAGGGAGTACGAGACTTCAGAATTCGTAGGACTGGAGCTATATGAGAAACCCATGCTGCCTTCACCTTCAACACGTGCCGTTGTAACCTGCTGCATTCCCTTGGGGCTGAAAGCAATTTCCCGAAGGGGGCAGTCCATAATGCAGATTCCGGCAAGCACGGGGCAGTTTACAGCGGAAAAATAGGTGCATTCGGACTGGGCGTTGAAGTTCACATCGGTGAGCCTTTCGCAGTTGTCAACAATAACACCGGAAATATGGGTCTGCCCTGCATCGGGAGAGCAGACGTGCCTTACGGAAGTGCCGCTCAGGTTCAGCTCGCCGTATGCATCCGGTTTGATGGTATCGATAATGTCTGCACAGATAATTTCGCCGGTAACGGGATCAGCAAACTCAACCCCATACCAGTAGTCGTATTCAAAGGAAAACTCTTCAAGGAGAGGTTCACCGGGAGTTTGCTGAACGGGCGAATACTTTGCAAAGGGAACAACATAATACGGGCTGTAAATCCAGCCGTGGTACTGAGCTATATCGCCGACGTCGAAAATCACATCGGCATTGCTGACGCCGGGCATGCCTGTTTCGTTTTGCAGAAAGGCATTGAGCTGCTCATAATCTGAGGGAAGAAATTTCGGGGACGAAGAACGCTCCGCATTCAGTCCGACAGGCAGGGAGGCAAGCACAAACAGCGCGGCGAGAAGGATGGTAAGGATTCGTTTCATTTTTTGACCTCCTAAATTATTCTATAACATCGCTGTGGGCGGTGTTAAAAGCATGAAACTCGAGGGTGATAGAATCGGCAAGTCCGTTACCGATGGATCGATTTGCAAAGTCTATGCCAAGTGGAGAATAGCGATACTCGGCAAGTCCTCTATTATTAATGAATATGAATTGACTTCCGACAACAATATTCGAAGAGCTATTCATTTCGGGAACGTAGACCTCAACATTTCCAAGGTAGGTAGGATGACCGTTAATCTGGTTCCCTGTCGGTGTTGCTCCTATATCGGATGCAAGACGAGCTGCATATGCCGGTTGGTCGGTTATATAGTTAACCAATGGATACTGATCATATACTCTGCGGATGGACGTGTTATAGAGAGCAACCGATGCGGGATCATTGCTTGTGACATAGTTACCATCAGCCGGAACAATGAAAAATGATGTTCCGGTACTGTCAATGACAACACTTTCAACAACGAAACCTTCGGGGATATTTTCCGGAGTATAGTATCCGCCGGCTGAGGAGGAAGTTGTTTGGGTCGGGGAAGAGGATTCGTTTTGCGCCGTTACATATGCAATGTATTCATTGACACTGTCAAAGGAAACGGAGGGCGCAATATCATATGCGCATACCTGCGAATCTTTTCCGTTGTCAGAATTAGACGCAAAACTGGTTTTGAAGGTTGAAACAGTATATGCAACGCAAAACAATGCGGCGCAAGCAATTACTGCACAAAGTACAATAGAGAAAGCTTTTTTTAACATCACAGTACGTCTCCTTTACTTTATTGCGCGTTTTGCGAGTTGGTTGTTAGGTGATTGAAATTGATAATTGCTTTACAATTATCACACCAAACATCGTTTGCATGAAGGATAGAATCAAAGCCACCGCTCATTACGCAAGGCTGATTTTCTGAGCAGTTTCCGTCATGCAAGAAAGAATTGTGCCCGAATTCATGCCAGAAAACAGTACGATTGCTGAGCATATTCAATGTTTGATATGGATTGGGCATGCTTTCGGACAATTGCCCGGTGCCGCCTAATACTGCGGCATGTGAACCCAAATAACTGCATCCGGCATAAAAACGATGCTTATCCAAGGACTTGTCAAAATGACAAATAGACATTGCTGTATAAACGGATGCCTGATTGAATTCATTTGTATCAGAACCGGCATATACGTTCATAGGCATAAGCCAAGACAAAACATTGTTATGATGGCCAACACCGGGCTCATCATAATTGCAGTTATGTTCGTCATCAACAGGTGTACATGTACATTGTCCCCCTTTAAGCCAGCCGACTTGAGGACGTACAAGACCGCTTGTTTCATCCCCGGTTATACTGCTGACATAGGTTCTGAGACCATTTCCAACAGGACACTGCATGGCATATTCATCACCAAGATACGATGAATAGTCTGAAACTGTGAAATTCAGCGAAATGCCAAATGTATCGTAGTAAGGATAACGAATAAGGCGTCCAATCTCATCAAATCTTTTCACGATTTGTTCGTGCGTAAGTCCATATTGTTGAAGCACATCATCATAGCTCTCATCATACATGAGAAGAATGTTGATGGTTGGTTGCAGGGGGATAGATACATCCGCTTTAGCAACGCTTGTCGGAGCGATGCAGAAACAGGTGATTATCATTGCAAGGGAGAGAGCAATGACAGAGGTTGTGAGCTTTTTCATAATAAACTCCTTTAGTATTTTCTGTCGAACACGAGTTGAATTGAGCCAATTAAACTCGTGCAGCCTTTCATCAAAAGGGAAGATTTTTCGATGGAAAGGGCGAAATGAACCTGTCCGCACAAAACTGTCAGGTAATGTCGAAAGGCACTGCGAATGTTTTTAAATCACCTCCTCTATTTATATAACGATGAAACCTGTCGTTTGGTTGTTCAAATTTCACCGAATTTAACAATATATTGTCGTCCTACTTCACTTGTCCTTTATTGGCAAATGAAACATTGCAGCAATCAGCTTGCCGAGGGTTTCAAAATTCGGCTTGACGAGGGGTTCGAAATTCAGCTTAGCTGAGAGGTTCGAACCTCTCAGCTTTTTTCCCCCTCATTAATATTAGGGCAAAAATCGCGGTTTTGTTCACCGAAAAAATAAATATATTTTAATTATGCGTAGATTTTCCGCAAAAGCGCAAACGCACCCCGAATTATGAAGGCTGAAACGCGCTGCGAATGCTTTAAAGCACCTCCTTTGTTTATATGCGGAGCAGCCGACTTGAACAGTACAGTCGGCACTGCACGTGCATCCGCCGAGGGGTTTAAAATTCAGCTTAGCCGAGGGTTTCAAAATTCAGCTTAGCTGAGGGGTTTAAAACTCAGCTTATTTTCCCCCTCATTATGTATAGGGCAAAAATCGCGGTTTTGTTCATCGAAAAAAATAAATATATTTTTATCAAACGCTGAAACGAATAAAAAAACCGCCGAAAACGGGCAGCGTTTGCGGCGGCTGAATTCAGTCTGTCAGGATTTGAGGCTCAAAATGATTCCGAGAGCGATGGAAAGAGTTGCGGCGGCAATGACCTGATATTCCGGAGGGAGCATGAAGGTCAGAGTGTGTGCGGGAATCCAAAACAGCGGAATCGTTTTGAACAGCGTGAAGGAAACGAATTTGTGCCAATCCACCGTTTCGATGACTCGGCGGAGTCCGGGTTTTTTTGTGCCTTCGGCACGCAGTTCAAGGTATCGGTCGGTGCATTTGTGAAACGCCATGAACGTTGGGCCGAATGTCAGGTTCATCACGGCGGCGGTGTAGAATGCGCAGAGCAGTTTGTTCCAGAACTCCGCTTTTGCGCCGGGCAGATATCCGGATTCAACAAGGCCTGCAACGCCGAAAGAATAGGTTTTCATCATGAACGTTATCGCAACACCGATAAGCCCCCAGATGATGACGCGCCAAACGGTATAAACGGGCAGAACCCATGCTTTTTTGCGCAGACGGAGGGCAAGCACTTCGCCGACTGTTGCAAGCAGACCGAATTTGATGAAGCCCATGATGTACGGGTGGGCGGAGGAGAGGGATTTGAAGACCTCGCGGCTTTGCGGAATGATAAGCACGGCGGCGAATGCGGCAAGCACCGCAAACGCGCACACGGCAGCGGCAGCATTGCTGCGCACGGGTTCGGTTGAAGGGGAATTCTTTTTGTTTTCGGGCATTTTAACCTCCGTTTATTGTGTGTTTGGCGTCAGTCAACATCCCGAACGACGGATTCGGGCTTTTCGTCCAACCGCTCGGGGTTGGCAAGGCAGCGTTTCATGAACTTTATGGATGAGGCGAAATAGAAGCCGTCGCAAATTCGCTCATCGGTCGTGACGGTGAAATCGATATATTTCTTTTGCTGAACCGTGCCGTCGGGAAGCATGAAATTTTCCCTTCGCTTTGCACCGAAAGCGAGAAAAATCGGTAAATTGCCGAAATCATACAAATGATGATAAATTGGCGGAATGCCGAGCGAACCCATGCTTGTTACAAACATCGAGCCGTGGAACGGGCTGAGTTTGAGCAATATGCGCGGGAGCTTTCCGAAATAGTCAAAAACGCGGATGAGCCAAAGGGTGAATTCCATAAGCAGCCCGGGGATAAAGTTCAGAAGACCCGCAAGCTTGTCGAAACTGCTGTTCAGCTCTTCGGAGGCTTTTGCTTCCTCAACGGCGGCGTTGAACTTTTCGTAAACATCGTAAACGCTGTCTTCAGGGTGGAATTCAACTTTTATGATGGTTTCGGAGGCATCGGTTGCCATCTCCTTTTTTATTGCCATGCAGACGATGATCTTTCCGTCGCGTGTGTAGATCCTGTGTCCCGCGATGAAGCGGTTGATTGCGGGGCGTTGGGATACGGTGCGGACGTATGCGGCAAGCAGCAGGTGCGTATAGCCGAATTTGTCAAGCCCTTCTTCACGTTTTTCGCGAATGTATTTTTCCGCCGCAGAGCATTCGAAACCGTCCCTGAAAAGATTGTTTGCGCCGTTGCGGCGGGACATGATGTAAACTCCGACGCCGCTGATGGGGTCAAGGCTGCGGAGCCTGCGTCCGTCCGAACGATCGCCGCAGGCAGGGAGGGGCATGTTGTCGGAGTTAAGCTTTGCACCGATAAAAACAAGGATAACAGCCAATGCGGCGCAAAACAGGGAGATGCCGCCGAGGAAGGACGTTATTCCGCCTTCGGGCTGCCTGAAGATGTTCAAAAGCCCGCTTTGCCAAAAAACGATCGCAGCCGCTGCCGCAAAAGCAATGAGCGCAATGTATCGGCGTGCGGCAACTGATTTTGCGCGTTTTGCGCCCGTGTTGACCGCAAAGCGATAAATGAAATAAAGCATACAGCAAAAAACGATGTTGGCCGCAAGCAGAATCCCGCTGTTGAAGCCGAAAGCACCGGATTTGAACAGGATGCAGGCGCGGTAAATCAAAAATGCCGTGCCGAAAAATACGGGAGTGCAGGTTGTGAAAAGCCGCTCCGAGCCTTTTGAAATGAGCGCAGCAGCATACCAAAGGCAGAACACAACCGGCAGAACGACAAAAAACAGCACGAAAGCGGTCGAACCGACGCCCTCCGCGTCCTCAACGGGGGAGCTGTAATAAACGATCCGCAATGCGCCGGAAAGCAGCATAAACAGCGAGGCAAGCCACATGAAAACATTGCGCCTGCCGAGGCCGAAGGAGGCATATTGCTCCGAAGGCTGTGAAACATTTGTTTTTTCCATGGCAATATTATAGCAATTTCGTGCCCGAAATGCAACAAAAAACGCTCCGCACCAAAGAATCATTGAATCATTGAAGCAGAGCGTTCGCCGAGCGGGTTGTTTGGCTTGAGGCGCAAAAACGGTCGCCGGCGGTCAAATGCCGAAAGTCAAATGCCGAAAGTCAAATGCCGAAAGTCAAATGCCGAAAGGATAATTAATCCGGATCGGGCGCGTAATTTGCATATTTTGTGAGCTCGGGAACCCACATGACTTTTATGGATGCCGTTGCGCCGTTTCTGTGTTTTGCAACGTTGATATAGGATGTGTTGTCCCCATCCATGGCTTCCTGCGTATCCGGATAGGCGGCGGGTCGATAGAGCATCATGATAACGTCCGCATCCTGTTCGATTGAACCGCTTTCGCGCAGGTCGCTCATGAGCGGAGTGTGATCTTTTCGCTTGTCGGGTTCGCGGGAAAGCTGGGAAAGCACAACAACGGCAACGTTAAGCTCCCTTGCAAGTATCTTGAGTGCACGCGTCATTGCCGAGATTTCAAGCACGCGCGAATCCTGGCTTTTTGCGGACTGCATAAGCTGAAGGTAGTCGATTATAACAACGTCAAGCCCGTGAATTGCCTGAATGCGGCGGCATTTTGAACGCACTTCCGCAACAGTCACGCCGGGGGTGTCGTCAATCAGAATCTTTGCCTCGCCGACGGTGTTGAATCTGTCTGCAATTTTGAGTATTTCGGTCGCACCGAGTTCGCCCGTGCGGAGTTTTTGCATGTTGACGCCGGATTCGGAGGCCATGATACGCATGACAACCTGCTCCTTGCTCATTTCAAGGCTGAATACCGCAACGGTTGCGCCTTCGCGTATGGCTGCATGGGCGGCGATATTGAGAGCGAATGCGGATTTGCCCGTTGCGGGGCGGCCGGCAATAATAATAAGGTCGCTGCGCTGGAGTCCGCTTGTCAGTTCGTCAAGGTCAATAAGCCCCGTTGCAATGCCCGTGCGTCGGCCGCGGTTCTGCATGTATTCCCCGATTTGGGTGTATACGCGGGAATAGACGGAGCTTATCGGCTCCATCGTGTCCGCCGTTTTTCGCATTGCAATGTCGTAAATTCGGCGTTCGGCATCGTCCAGAATGGCAGCGGTTTCCTTCTCGCTGCCCGCTGCGTCCTGCGCAATGCCGGAACCGACGCTGATGAGGCGGCGGCGCATTGAATGCCCTTCAACAATGCTGATATAATGCTCAATGTTTGCGGCACTGGGCGTGTAAATTGCAAGTTCGGCAATATAGCCCATGCCGCCGGCGGAATCCAGCTTGCCCTGCCGCTCAAGCATATCAACAAGGGTGACGTTGTCGATGAGCTTGCCGGAGTTGTAAAGGGCTTGCATGGCGGAAAAAATGTCCCTGTGGGCAACGGAAAAAAAGTCCTCCGCGTTGAGCACTTCAAGTGCTTTTTCAGCCGCAAGGGAGGACAAAAGAATGCTGCCCAGAACGGATTTTTCGGCATCCGTGCTGTGCGGCACGGTGCGGTTTGTTTCGTCCATAAAAGTTCCCTGTTGAATCAATGCATTAAAATATCGGCATTGACTTTGATTCGATTCATGCCGAACGGCGGAATACGGATTCCGCTTATACGAAGGTTATGCCGTTTTATTCGGCAATGCCGAGAACCTCAACCTTGAAGTTTGCATCGGTCTGCTCGAACATGTGTGCACAAACGGTGTAAATGCCGACGGCCTTAATAGGCTCGTCAATGCGGATTTTTTTCTTGTCAACGGTGATATCAAACTGCTCTTTCAATGCAGCGGCAATTTCTTTGCCCGTGACCGCACCGAAAAGCCTTCCGTTTTCGCCGGCTTTGCAGTAAACTTTTACGGAAAACTTGCTCATGTCCGCTGCAAGAGCCTGTGCGTTTTTGCGCTGAACTTCAACGCGATGCTTGGCGGCCTGTTTGCGGATGTTTGCGGCGTTGATTGTACCCGCATCGGCGGGAACGGCCAAACCTCGCGGAATCAGGAAATTGCTTGCGTAGCCATCGCTGACGGTAACAATGTCTCCGGCTTTGCCTGTGCCGTGAACATCCTGTTTGAGCATAATTTTCATAGTTTTTCTCCTAATAATATATTTATGTTGTTCTTTTAAAAACAACGACGGTTTACAACAATAAACTTATGTATGCAATAAAAGTCAGGGGAATGCTTTATTGCTTTGTTTCGTTCGAATCCGAATCGCTCGAAGCATTCTTGTCGGAATCGGAATTGCCGTGTTTCGACATATCATCATTATCGGACTTATCGGAGCTTCCGGAATCTTTGGGCGGATTGGGCTCACCGAATGCGTAATCGTCATTTGCCGGGTCATCTTCACGTTTTTTTCGCACTGCAATGATTCGCGGCCCCTGGCCGTCGTCAAGATCAACGGAAACGACACTGCTGCCTTCCCGCTCCGCTTTTTCGAACGCCGCGCGAATTTTATCATCCACCCGCATCATCTTGAGCCTGAACCCGGTGTAAAGCTCAACAAGTCCGAAACCGGCAAGCAGAAACGGCGAAAAGCAGATGACAAAAATCATCAGCACGACAGCAAACGGACTGACGGACTGATTTGGGCGGTTCCGCGAAAAGATATAGATGAAGGATGCAATGCCCGTTGCCGCAAAGAGCGGCATAAACAGGCCGAAAGCAGTGTTCATGACGGTTTCGGCACCGCCGTAATTCAGAATGAACATCAGAATAATCGCAGCAGCGATCATCGGCATTCCGATGCGCAGGCTTGAAGGCAGCTGCCAGCGGACAAAGGGAGCCATCGGACGAACATCGGCTTTTGCTTTCGTGCTGAACCATTTTGCAAGAACAACGGTAAGGAATCCTACACCTTCGGCAAGAGCAATGAGGACACCGTAGAAAACTTCCGGCAGAACTTCTGTTGAGAGCTGAAGCGATGAAATATCGAGACCGGCTTGTTTGTATGCGTCTTCAAGCTGATAAAAAAGCTCGACAATGCCGGCAAAGGGTTCCTTGCCTGCAAGCAGTGAAGGCAGAGCGGTGTCGAGATAGAGCGCGGCAAGCGCAAAAAACGCGACAAGAACCGCAAGCAGGCGATAGGGGAGGCGTTTGCGCAGCCCGATGCCGAGAGTCATGGAGCTCAGCAGCACAAAGCCCGCAATGCAGAGCATTGTCAACACATTGGATGACAAAAGCGCCGCAATTCCGCCCAGGGAGACAGCAAGAGCGATCCCGCAATACAGCGTGCCGTATGCATTGCCGATAAAGCCGATCGCGGCTGCGGCGGGTATCAGCAGAGGCGGCATGAATGCTCCGCCGAGAACCGAGAGTACACCCGCTGCAAGCGCAAGCAGCATCTTTCTGAAAATGTTTGAGTTTGATTTATCCAAAACAACTAATTCCTTCTTTGAAATTGAAGCAATGCACCGATGCCGGCGCAAAGAAAGGGCAGGTACATTGCCACAGCTATACTATAATGCATTTCGGCGCATTCGTCAAGCCGTCAAAATGATCCCATAGTGCAGGTTATGTTTCCGCCGAGGCATTGAAAAGCGGTGCGGCATGTGTTAAAATAATTGTTGAAAAAGATTGAAACGGCGAAAAGGAGGGAACGACGCGATGTATATTAAGCATGTTAAGCCGATGAAACGTGCGCATAACAAAAAGCGCAGCGTATACCGCGGGGAAAAGTTTGTCCGCAAAAAAAGCATTGATATTGCCGCACTGCTGCTCGTTCTGCTCATTCTGCTGCTTGCAGGGGGCGCAGTTTTTTTGATTCTGTCCTATTTTAACGGTAAAATTGCGCTGTAGGGTTTTAAGCTGAAAAGATTTGAATTTATGAAAAAAAGAAACCAAACATGCGGGGATACCCGGTCTTCCGCAAATACACGCTCCGATGAACGGCGGAAAACGCTGAGCCTTGTTACGGCCGTGATTATGGCGGTGAGCTGCATCGCATGCGTCATTATCAAGGCTGTCCGAAAAGACTGTTTTTCGGTGCACGAGATACTGCTTTATGCCGCATGGGCTTTGCTTGCGGCGGAAAGCTTTCTTGCGGCATTTTCAAACGGGAGCCGCATTCAAAAAGTTTTGCGGATTTTGCTTGCGGCGGCGGCGATCGGCCTTGCTTCCGTGTCGTTTATAATTTTTAACAATATGTACTAAGAGGATAACTATGAGAAATAACGCAAATAAATCAAAACGAATGGTAAGGATAATATGCATGATTCTGGCGGCGCTTTTTTTGCTTTCGCTGATAATCGTTCCGCTGATGTATGTTTTCGGCTGAAAGGCAAACTAAAATGGGGAATGTGAATTCAAAGGAACAAGAAATCGGGTTTTCGACTGAATTTTTTCCGTCTGAAACGGGTGAATGCAATATTGCGGTTCACACCTGGCGGCCTGCTGCGGGGCAGAGTGTACGCGGTGTGATTCAGCTTGTTCACGGAATGAGCGAGTATGTTCGTCGTTTTCAGCCGATTGCGGAGTATTTCGTTTCGCTCGGCTATGTTTTTTGCGGGAATGACCATGCAGGGCACGGCGATTCAATTCAACAGGCGGATAAAAAGGGCTTTTTTGCAGCCGAAAACGGATGGAATGCGCTTGTTGATGATGTTATGACGGTTCACAGACGCCTTAAGGCTGAATATCCGGAGGCAAAGCAGATACTGTACGGGCACTCCATGGGCAGTTTCATTGCGCGTGCCTGCGCGTCAAGGTACGGAACTGAGTTTGATGCCTTTATCTTTTCCGCAACAGCGGGGAAAAATCCGCTTTTGCCGTTTGCAAAACTTGCCGCACGGGCGGAGATTCGCCGGCGGGGCGCGCAGCAGCTCAGCCCGCGCCTGAACAGGCTTGTTTTCGGTCCGTATGTCATGAGCGTGAAAAACAGGCGCACGGCTTTTGACTGGCTTTCAAAGGATGAAGCGGTTGTGGATGCTTATATTGCCGATCCGCTCTGCGGGTTCAGTTTCCGCTGCGCAGCATATCGCGATTTGTTTGAAGGTTTGGACGAGGTCAGTCGAAAAACATGGAGCGATGCCGTTCCGGATGTTCCGATTTACGTTCTTGCCGGTGACGCCGATCCTGTCGGGAATTTCGGCAGAGGGCCGCGCCGGGTATGCAATGACCTTATAAAAAGCGGAAAGACTAAAGTTTTCCTTCAGATTTACCACGGAGGCAGGCATGAAATGCATAACGAGACCGAACGCGATGAGGTTTTGCGCGGAATTGCTGCTTTCCTGCGCGGGAACCTGAATTGAATACGCACAGGACCGAGCACGGTTCGAATAAAAGTTTAAGTGAATGCAGTTAATTAAGTGAATGCAGTTAATTAAATGAATGCAGCTGATTTGATTAAAAAACACCGACCCGCAATTTTTTTGCGAGTCGGTGTTAAATTTCCATAATTTCTAATTTCTAACTACTGATTTCTAATTAATTAAGATCGTTGCGAGCCGACCCTTTGCCGTTTCGCGAAGACGAAAGGGCAGAGAAATTGAAAGGGTTCGTCAGTTTAGATCATTGCGAGCCGACCCTTTGCCGTTTCGTCTTGAATCTGCCCCTGCACTGAACCCGCCGTTCGCGGAGCTGTAGCAGGCAACATTGACACTGCCGAAATAGGCATTGAGATCCATTCGGGTGATGTAGTAACCCTGTCCCGTCGGATCGACCATGGGCGGAGCTTCGGCCTCACCGACTTCAACAAGCAGGGAGTTCGCGCTTTTAACAACAACACGGAGCTTATCTACAGCCGCCTGCATGGATTCGCCGAACATCGTCATATCAAAAAGCACAGGGACAAGAACGGCAGGAATCATGCTGCCGCCGGGACTGCCGATAGCAATGATTTCCTCATTATTCTCGGCAACACTCCCCTTGCGGAGAATGGTCGGAGACATGTATGTGCGCGTGCGCTTTCCGGGTGCGTATTTATTTACGCCGCCGCTGAAATTGCGGTTTGCATTGTTGAGGAAAAATCCGTTCACATAGAGCCTTGAGCCGAAAAACTGGGTCAGCGTGTTCGTGCAGGCAACGGTCATGCCGTTTTTGTCGATGACGGAGATATGCGTTGTGTCCTGCCCGTCCGTATCGCGTTCGTGATCGGTATAATCCATGTTAAGCATGTTATAGATGTATTCGTCCGAGATTGCCTTTTGGTAATCAAAAGTTTTGCGCTTGAAGCGCGTGTCGGTAACTTTTGAGATCCTTTCTTTGTCGCAGATGAGCGTAAGCTGGGTAAGCTTTTTGAGGTAGCCGGAAGGATCGGTGTCGGGGTCGGGAATTTCAAGAATCTCACCCATTTTAAGCATTTGAATCAGCGTCATGCCGCCGAAGGGAGCAGGAGCGGAGATGACGTCATATCCGTTGAATTCGCCGATGAGCGGATCGGTGAGCAGGGTTTCATATGCCGAAAGGTCCTCAAGCGTCATTCCGGCTGCATTCGCAATACTTTGGGCAACGCTGCCGGTGTAGAATGCGGAGCTGCCCTCGGTGGATATGCGGCGAAGAACCTGCGCAAGCTCGGGAAGGGCGACGGTGTCGCCTGCGTTTTGCACCGCCGCAAAAGGCGTGTTGGGATCGGAAAAAGTCGCTCTTGCGTTTTTAATTCGGAACATGAGCGCATCGTCAACGGTGAATCCGTTCTCCGCATAGTAAATTGCGTAGTTCATAAGCGACGCCATGCTGAACGAACCGTAAAGCTCGTTTGCCGTTTCCATGCCGGAAACAAAACCCGGAACAGCAATATCATGGTAATTTGCACCGGATTGGGCAGCTTCGGGAAGATAATTCAAAAACTGATATTTATCGGTTTTGGGGTCGTAAATGAGCATTCCGCCGCCTCCGCCGATGCCCGAGCCGTAGGACTCAACAACGGCGAGCGTGTATGCAGCCGCAACAGCAGCGTCAACAGCGTTTCCGCCCGCATCAAGCACCTGAGCCGCGACCATGGTTGCATAGATGTTTGAGGTGCTGACGGAATAACCGTTTCGGTTGACAACAGAGGGTGAAGAGGATGTGCCCGGCCCCTTCGTTGCAGGAACAGGTTCAAGGGAAACGTTGGGCAGGTCGATATCATCGCTGCCCGGTTTGCTGCAGGAATTGCAGCCGACGAACTGAACGATAAAGATTAATGCCAATGCGGCAGCAAGCATCCTTGCAGCAGGTCTGCTTCCGCGTGTTCTGTTACTTTTACAGCTTTTACCTTTCATAATTTCTCCTTAACAGTTTGTATCGGTGCCGGAAGTATCCGTTCAGAAGTTTACTTTCGGCGGAAGTTCAATAATAATATGCCCGTCAGCGGTTTCCGTAAAGCTTTCGGATTCGAGCAGCTTGGTAAGTATACGGTTGATGCGGCGCGTATAGAAGCCTTTTGTCGTTACACGCGGGTAGCCGTCATCGATGCGGACGGGTATGGTTTCAAAATACCTGCGCCCGTCTTCGGATTCGTTGTATTGAACAATGATGCCGTCGCGGGTGAATGTGTTGCTCTGATCCATGATAAAGTTGCCGAGGCTGTAAAAGATAATGCCGTTGCCGTACAGTTCGACAGGCTGAACATTATGCGGATGAGAGCCAATGACCATGTCGGCACCCGCATCAATGATGCTGTGCGCAACATCCTGCTGCTTGTCATCCAGTATGGCGGTGTATTCATTGCCGCTGTGCAGATAAACAACCGTGAGGTCGTTTGCCTGTGCGGAAGCGGTGATATAGCGATAGAACATGAAATGGTTTGTTGTCAGCACTCCGCCGTGCGCGGTTTCGGGGCTGTAAACCGAGGTGATGGCGATGAAACCGATCTTTTTGCCGTTTTCGGCCGTTATGACTGTGTACGGAGGAACATCGGGCTGCGTGTCATCCGGAATTGCACCTGCATGGGTCAGACCGATGCTGTCGAAAAACGCACGGGAATTGTCGTACCCTGCCTTGCCGTAGTCGAAACAGTGGTTGTTTGAAAATCCGACAACATCGATGCCCGCCGCCTGCATACTGAGCACGGCGGTCTCGCTTGCGATAAGCGGAATACCGTCAAGCCGTTTTTGATAGCCGCTTGTGTCGCCCGTGCGGACAGGGCTTTCAAAGTTTGCAAAAACATGGTCGGAGTTGCTCCAAATGCCGGAAATGCCGCTGAAGAGCCTGTCGTAGCCCTTGTCATCGCACATTTGCCCGATGTACCTTCCCATCATGATATCTCCGAGGAAGGTGAGCTGAAGTCCGCAGTTCGGCGTGCCTTCGGGGGATTTTGCCGAAGCGGCGGAGTTTGATTCGATGCTGCCGATGCAGAACATCAGCGCGAAAAGCACCGCGAAACAGACCAGCGGCAGAACAAAGTTCCTGCGCCGTTTGACACTGCGGCGGTTGCCGATCTGCACCCGCTGTTTAACCGTAAGCCCCTGTGAGGAGGCTTCCGTGATGATTTCCTGAGTTTTGTTTTTTTCAGTCATTGCCGTTAAAACCTTGAAATATTTCTGCGATTTCAATGCCGTGCCGAAATCAGCCGGCAAGAACGGTGCTGAGCAGCGTCACAAGTCCGTAAGTTACGAGTGTTGCTGCAAGCGTTGCGGGGATCGTGTAAAGAATGCTCTGCCTTGAATATGTGTTTGCAAGCAAGCTTGGGGTGATTGCGCCGACGCCGCGGAATGCAACCGTTGCAAACGGGAAAACGGGGAAGAGCAGCTCAACAACAAGCTTCAGAAAAATTCCGAGAAGCAGCGTCACTGCAAATTTGCGCTTGCCGAACAGAATCATGAATTTCGGAAGAACATAGTTCACGATGACGTAAACTATGAAGCTGATTGCAAAAACGAGCAGGATGCAGGGAATATCGTCGATTACCATTGCAAGATAGCCGGGCACGATAAGTCCGCCGCACTGAATTCCGAACAGTTCGTCAACCAAAAGGCTGATAAGGGTTCCGATGATTATTGCCAGATAGAAATTTGTTACAGTCATTTTAACCTCTTAAGTTTTTTGCCGCATTCGGGCTATACTTTTTTTCTCTGCTTTTCGGGGGAAATGCCCAAAAGCGGAATCAATGCCGGCTCTTTCTGCGATCGCGGAAAATCGGCTCGGGAAGCGGTAGTCTTCCGTATTCGAGCAAAGCATGCAGAATCGGTTCACCGGAGCCGTGGATGTTTCCGACACACATCACGATTCTTCCCGGGAGCAGGGGCTTGAGCGTTTCAAGCACCTTTTCCGGGGATTGCTTTTCGAGATTGATGTACCTGTCGGCATTCGGAAAGCGTCCGTGAGCTTCGGCCTTTGTGATATTGCCCGTGCTTTCGCCGGCGGCAATGATGACAGCATTCGGAATCTTCGGGAAAAAATCGCGAACAAACTGCTTTGTTCTGTCAACTCTGTCCGGTCGGCAGTTCATAAGTATGATGGGATTTGCGGATTGTTCCGGACGTTCGCTGCAAACGATGTTCCAGATGTCCAGCGAGGAGGAAGGCTCGTTTGCCGCAAAAGCGTTCACAATGCAGCAATCACCTTTCGGCAGGCTGATATCGTAGAACCGCAGCGCACCGGGATCCGCATGGGCTTTCAGCATTGCGGAAAGAGCAGTTTCGCGATCAATGCCGAGAGCATCGGCGGCGGCAAGCGCAACCGAGCAGTTGTGCGGAAATAACCTGTAATCAAACTGTTTAAGATACTCTTCTGAAATAAGTGAATCGTCTGCAACAAAAACGCGTGTGCCGCGTTCTTCGGCAACGCTCTTGAAATATTCGGTATACTCGCAGTCGGGAATTACAACTGCGCCGTTGTAAGGAATAGTATCTGCAAACGCCCACGCGATCTGGTCGGTTGTGGGGCCCATTTCATCCAGGTGATCCTCAAGCACGTTCGTAATGACCGTCAGCCCGGCGTTGATTATCTGATGCTGATATACGCGCTGATAATCGGGGCGAACAGCCATGCATTCGCAAACAAGGGCATCGGCACCGCGTTTGACAGCACTGTTGATGACCTGTATTTGTTCTGAAATGGATATTCCGTGGGGACGACGAACAACCTCCTGCTCATCTTCCGCATCCCAGAATATCATTCTTGCGGCGGTGCCGGTGGTTTTGCCGACAACGCGATAACCCGCTTCGGCAAGGATCGCGGTGATAAGCCTTGTTGCTGTTGATTTGCCGCGAATGCCGTTAACGTTTACGGCAACACGGAGCTTCTTTCGGTTTGCTTCGTTCCTGCGCTTTTCGGCACAGCCCAAAACAGCGAGCAATGTGAGGCTCAGCGCACAAACACATAAAGGTAATAAATTTTCCATTTTAACTAAAACTTCCGCCGAATTATGCATCGGCGGACATTCCTGCACACGAACTGTTCGGAAAGCTTCCGTCGGAAAACAGAATTTCAAACGCAGCCCGTGCGCAAAACACCCTCCTGCGAAATCAAACGGCAGCCTGTTCCAAAGGCAGAAATATCGTTTTACAGCCCACAAACTGAGTGCAGCGATTTTTCCGCAGCGGGCAGGCTCCGTTGACACGTTCGCTTTTTTTGACAAACATGCCCGCATTTCGGACACATTTCCCGAATTATAGCGGAATTATAACATAAACCCCGCCGCTATGCAAGCATTCGGCACATCCGGCAGGGATTATACAAATTTTCGGCATGGATATACACAACCACAGCACGGCGCTGTCAGCTGTAAATCTCCGTTTTAACAAAAAAACGGGATTTTTTTGTTTCGCGTTCAATGCCGCGGTAAACGAACCTTCCGCACCCTCTGACGGAAACAATGTCGCCGGATTTCAGCACATGGCCTGCATCGAAAACCGTTCTTCCGTTTATAAACACTTTTCCGCTTCGCAGCAGCTCCGGAAGCTCACCCCCGCGCGACAGGCGGAAAACCTGCGCTGCAACGGCATCAAGCCTTTCGCTTGCAACATTGCATTGCACGGTGCGAAGGGTGAAAAGCAATCCCGGCGGCAGCAGCGGCGCGGGCGAACCGTTCTCTTCCATAGTGTCCGGCAGGGGCAGAATATCGCAGCTGAGATCCGTTCGCCGTGCGGAAACGAAATTTTCGGCAATATAGGGCGCGATTTGCTCCGTGCAGAAAATATAAATCTCGTTTTTGCGAACGGCAATGTCGCCCGTTCGGTTCCTGTCGATTCCCAAAGCCATAAGCGAACCGAGAATATCGCGGTGCGTGAGCTGCTCGGCAAATTTTTTTGAACGAGGTATGGCGCGTATGCAGCGAATCGGAAACGGACACGCGTAGCCGCAGTCCTTCGGGTCGCCGAAACGAACCATTATGCGTTCGCAGCCGTCCGCGCCGCCGAATTCGGTACGAATAACGCCTGAAAGCTCTTTTTCGGCGCAACGCAGAATGTTCTGTTCCGCAAGCCCCAAAAAGGGCGTGAACGTACAGCGTCCGCTGCCGTTTGCGCGGGAAGCAAGTTCGAGCAGCTTTTTCTTAAAAACAGCTTCGTCCGTCTGCTTCATGCTTTTTAATCCTTGTCAGCAGGCAGCTCGAAGCGGATGAGTTCCTCACCCTCGGTGCCGTTATCAACGTGGAAAACAACGGCGTTGCCCTCGTAATCGAGTTCATAGGAATCTCCGTAGCAAACGCCCGTGAAAAAAGCGGAGAAGGTAAGCGCGGAAACATCGAATTTATCCGCCGCAAGGTGATTTTCGCCCTCCATATAGTAAACCGCATTTTTCATATAACCGTTCAGTTCGCGTCTGTCGGCTGTAAAACCGTAATACAGCAGGGATGAGCCGCCTATGTCCCATGTCGGGTCGGCATAATACCATTCATCATTATATTTGAACAAAGTCCATTCGTGCAGCCCGAGATCCTTTGCAATGCCGTGCACAGTCAATGCCTCAAACCCAAGCTGACAAAGCAGGAAACAGTATGAGCGTCCGAAACACCAGCAAACGCCGAGACCTTCCGTGACGGCATCGTAGCAATGCCGCATGACGGGCACCGATTCGCCGCCGACGGTTTCTTCGTTGAAATCATATTCCGTTTCGGTGGTCAGCTTTTGATACACCGCAACAGCCTGCATGATTCGGCTTTTTGCGCCTTCGGAAGGTTTCAGCAGTTCGGCAACCCTGTTTTCAAACCGATGAAACAGAGTGTTGTGTTCCTCGCGGGAGGAGGAAAAGTAACTCCATTCAAGCCTGCACCCGTTTTCACCTTCGGAAAATCGGACCGTTGTATCATAAATATCGGCAAAGAAAACAGGAAAATACATGTCGATAAGGCGGAGCAGATTGGGATAATCGTCTTTTGACCCGGGCAGATCGACGCCCGTTTCATAGTTCATGTATGCCGCAACGACCGCAGGATAACCCTGAAGTTCATTCTCCGTCAAAACCTCAAGCACAGCTTCGGGCGCGGCAAAATAATTCAGTGTCGGCTCAAACGGCAGATTGACTTCCGCAAAATGCGGACGCGGATCGGGAGTTTCCGTCGGCATTTCGGCAGGATTCGGCGTGCCGGTCGGCGCAGCCGTCACCGTTCCGGGCTTGCCGCCCGTGCAGCCCGTGATTATGAAAAGCACCGCCAAAACAGCCGAAAGCAGCGCAGTGCCGCGAATACGGTAAATCTTAATTTTTTTATGTTCCATTGCGGTTTTTTCCTCCAATGTCCGATGTCGGTTTGCCCGGTTCAACCGAATAACCGGGTAAGGGTATTATACCAAAGGTTTTTGTGTGCAGCAAGAGCGTTTAAACAATGAGCAATCAGCAATTAGCAATGAGCAATTATCTTTCCCGGCCGAACAGGGGAAGCGGGGGTGCCTGGTGCGGGTTCAGCACATCGGTAAGTGGAGAAGCTCAACACATAGGTAAGTGAAA
>OQVP01000087.1_pt1 | contig 30913 bp, 28 predicted proteins | sample 1691541 | NCBI WGS metagenome assembly OQVP01 (sample SAMN03418258, study PRJEB22391) | human gut metagenome | biome: human-gut; feature: organic feature; material: feces | host: Homo sapiens | place: Tanzania | collected 2013-01 | reverse complement strand
CGCAGCCTGCCGCAAGGAGGTGATGAAATACACCAAGGAATGGACCGACCTGACCAATAAAATGGGCTACTGGGTGGACCTTGAGCATCCTTACATCACCTACAAAAACAGCTACATCGAATCGCTCTGGTGGCTGTTGAAGCAGCTCTATGGCAAAAACCTGCTCTACAAGGGCTACACCATTCAGCCTTACTCACCTGCCGCTGGCACCGGTTTGAGCAGCCACGAGTTGAACCAACCAGGTTGCTACCGCGACGTTAAGGACCAAACCGTAACTGCACAGTTTGCAGTGAAGAAAGACGACAACAAGATTGTTGCCGACATTCTGAGCAAGGTGGACGCTGGTTTTGAAGACCTCTGCATCATCGCTTGGACCACCACTCCTTGGACCTTACCTTCCAACACCGCGCTCTGCGTTGGCCCTAAGATTGACTATGTGGTTGTGGAAAGCTACAACCCATACACCGGCAAACCTGCCACCTACATTCTGGCAAAGGCTCGCCTGAACGCCTACTTCGCTGCTGAAGGCGCAGAACTCGCTCTCGACAGCTACAAGCAGGGCGACAAGGTGATTCCTTACAAGGTGATTGCCGAATTTACAGGTGCCGACCTCGTGGGCATGAAGTACGAACAACTGTTCCCATGGGTGAAGCCTGTTGACAAAATCGACGGTAAAATCGTGGGCAACGACAACGGCTTCCGCGTAATCCCTGGCGACTATGTGACCACCGAAGACGGTACAGGTATCGTGCACATCGCTCCTACCTTTGGTGCCGACGACGCCAATGTGGCTCGTGCAGCCGGCATTCCATCGCTCTTTATGATCAACAAGAAGATGGAAACTCGCCCAATGGTTGACTTCGAGGGTCGCTACTTCAATTTCGAAGACCTCGACGACGACTTTGTGAAGCAATTCGTGAACGTGGATTTATACAAGGAATATGCTGGCGCATACGTTAAGAACGCCTACGATCCAAAATACACCGTGGATGGCCGCTACGATGAAAAGGCAGCCAGTAAGGCTGAAGACCTCAACATCTACATCTGCATTCGCATGAAGCAAGACGGCACCGCCTTCAAGATGGAGAAGCACACCCACAACTATCCACACTGCTGGCGTACCGACAAGCCTATCCTCTACTATCCACTCGACAGCTGGTTTATCCGCTCTACTGCTTGCCGCGACCGCATGGTGGAACTCAACAAGAGCATCAAGTGGAAACCTGAGCACACCGGCACAGGCCGCTTCGGCAAATGGCTCGAAAACCTCAACGACTGGAACTTGAGCCGCAGCCGCTACTGGGGCACTCCACTTCCTATCTGGCGCAATGCCGACACACACGAAGAAATTTGCATCGGCAGCGTGGAAGAACTCTACAACGAAATGGAGAAAGCCGTGGCAGCTGGTGTGATGGCTGAAAACCCATGGAAGAAGGCTGGTTTCGTGGTTGGCGATTACAGCGACGAAAACTACAATAAGATTGACTTGCACCGCCCATACGTTGACGACATCGTGCTCGTGAGCGAAAGCGGCAAGCCAATGAAGCGTGAACTCGACCTCATCGACGTGTGGTTTGACAGCGGTGCTATGCCTTACGCACAGCTCCACTACCCATTCGAGAATAAAGACCTCATCGACAACCGCAGTTTCTATCCTGCCGACTTCATCGCCGAAGGTCAAGACCAAACACGTGGCTGGTTCTTCACACTCCACGCCATCGCCACTATGGTATTCGATAGCGTGGCTTACAAGAGCGTGATTTCCAACGGTTTGGTGCTCGATAAGAACGGCAACAAGATGAGTAAGCGCCTGGGCAACGCCGTTGACCCATTCATGGCTATCGAAAAATACGGTACCGACCCAATCCGCTGGTACATGATTAGCAACTCATCGCCTTGGGACAACCTGAAGTTTGACGAGGCAGGTGTGGAAGAAGTGAGTGGCAGCAAGTTCTTTGGCAAGCTCCACAACACATATTCATTCTTCGCGCTCTACGCCAATCTGTGCAACTTCGATTTCGCCGCACCACAAGTGCCACTGGCTGAACGCCCCGAAATCGACCGCTGGATTATCTCGGTGCTCAACTCTCTCGTAAAAGAGGTGACCGACGACATAGAAGACTACGAACTCACCAAGGCGGCTCGCGCCATTAGCGATTTTGTGGTCAACAACCTCAGCAACTGGTATGTGCGCCTCAACCGCTCTCGCTTCTGGGACGGAGATTTGGCCGCTAACCAAACTCTCTACCAGAGTCTCAAGACCGTGGCATTGCTTATGGCTCCTATCGCTCCATTCTATGCCGATATGCTCTACCGCGACCTCACTGGCAGCGACACCTCGGTTCACCTTGCCGCATATCCAAAGGCCGACGAAGCAGCTATCGACTCAAAGCTCGAAAAGCGCATGGCTATCGCTCAGCAAATCACCTCAATGGTGCTCTCACTGCGCCGCAAGAAGAATTTGAAGGTGAAGCAACCACTCACCGCTATCATGATTCCAGTGCTCGACGAAGCGCAGAAGCAAGATATCGAAGCCGTTGCCGACCTCATTATGAGCGAAGTGAATGTGAAGGGTATCAACTATGTGGGTGGCGATGCTGGCATTCTGGTGAAGCGCATCAAACCCGACTTTAAGAAACTTGGTCCTAAATTCGGCAAGAATATGAAGGCTGCCGCACAGGCACTCACCTCGCTGGAGCAGTCGCAAATCGCACAATTCGAGAAAGACGGCAAAATAGCCCTCACGCTCAATGGCGAAGAGGCTGTGGTGGAACTGGCTGACGTGGAAGTGATCAGCGAAGACATTCCAGGCTGGCTCGTTGCCAACGATGGCAATATCACCGTGGCACTCGACATCACCATCACCGACGATCTCCGCAAGGAAGGTATCGCACGCGAGCTGGTGAACCGCATTCAAAACGTGCGCAAGAGCAAGGACTTCAATATCACCGACCGCATTGTGGTGAAAATCACTCCTGACGAGCATGTGAACGACGCTGTGGCTCAATTCAAGGACTACATCGCCAAGCAAGTGCTTGCTGTGGCTATTGAACTCACACCAGTTGAAGGCACTGATGTCATCGCCCTCGATATGGACGACTACGAATTGAAAATTACTGTCGATAAGGCGTAATCTGTAAAAGATAGGAAGCTGGTTGGATTCATTCTTACAATCCAAGCAGCTTCTATACTTTATCGATGTTTACTCATACAAATTTAAAAGAAAGGGTGTTATCATGAACGATTCTCCTGAAAAAGTAAGATACTCAGATGAAGAGTTACAAGAGTTTAAGCAACTCATTCTTCAGAAAATAGAAGTGGCAAAGCAAAATTACGACCACCTCGTGAGCGCTATGCAAAAAGACGAGAGTGCCCCTGGCATCAAGGCTCTTGAAGATGGAGCTTCCACCATGAGCAAGGAGCAGGCAAGCATGAATGCAGAGCGTCAGATGATGTTCATCAAGAAGCTGCAAGGCGCGCTCGTGCGTATCGAGCAAGGCACTTATGGCATTTGCCGTGTCACAGGTAAGCTTATTCCTAAGGGTCGTCTGTTGGCAGTGCCTCACACCACCCTGTCGGTAGAAGGCAAGGAAATTGAGGCAACACAAAAACCTAAAAAGAGAAGGTAACGACAGTGAACAACCCACATATCTCTAAAGGCTGGATTGCTGCTATCATTATAGCGGCGGTGGTCATCATCGACCAGGCCATTAAAATTTGGGTGAAGTGCAGCTTCGCCCTCTATGAAGACTTGCGCATTACCGATTGGTTCATTCTGCGCTTTGTGGAAAACAACGGCATGGCGTTCGGCATGGAGTGGGGACCTAAACTGTTTCTCACTTGGTTCCGTATCATAGCCGTGGGACTGCTGATTTACTATATCACCCGACTTTGCAAAAAAGCCACCATTCCCACAGGCTATCTGGTGTGCATTTCGCTCATCACAGCCGGTGCGCTCGGAAATGTGATCGACTGCATCGCCTACGGGCAGATTTTCAGCGAATCGACTCCCGTGACCGTGGCTCAAATGTTTCCTCCCGATGGCGGATATGCGAGCATTTTCAACGGTCGTGTGGTGGATATGTTCTATTTCCCACTTTTCACATGGCCCGACTGGGTGCCCCTGCTCGGTGGCTCGGAGTTTTTCCAACCCGTGTTCAACTTCGCCGATGCTTGCCTGTCGGTGAGCGTGTTTCTGCTGGTGTGCTTCTATAGTAAGCACCTCGTGGCTGAAGACGACAATAAAAAAACTGAAGACGGCGACACCGCACAATAATGCCGCAATCTCTATTATTATATATGTGTGCCAAACAAGACAGATGAAATCAAAACTACTCATACTCATTGCCACTCTTGCCGTGCTCCTTACCGGGTGCGACAAGGCTCCCGACGGCATCATCAAGGAGAGTGATTTAGCCGATTTCCTCTACGACCTGTATCGCCTTGAAGCCATCATCGATATGAATCCAGAGGCTTTCCCCACCGATTCGGTGAAGCGTGTGGCGAAGCAGTCGCTGTTTCAGAAGCATGGCATCACCCAAGCCGAATACGACTCGTCGCTGGTGTGGTATGCCACCAATTTCGAGGCTTACAACACCGTGCACAAGAAGGTGATGATGCGCCTGCAAGACGACAACAAGGAACTTACGGCTGAAATGGCGAATGCTCCACAAGAGCACAAGAGTGCCGCCGATGACGCGCAAAAGCACAAGATGTATGCCTCCAAGGGCGACACAGCCGACATCTGGAACGACGACCGCTCACTGATGCTCACAGCCGGATTGAAGCGTGGATATTTCGCATTTGATTTCGACCCCGACGGCGAGCACCGCAAGGGCGACAAATACTTGCTCGGCATGAAGATGCTCAGTTTCAACAACACCTTCGGTTTGATGCTTGCCACTGAATATGCCGATGGCACCGTGTCGATTGCCAGCCGCAACGCATCGCTCAACGGCTGGACGGAGCTGGCTCTCCAAACCGACTCCACACGCAATGTGCGTCGCATTTTCGGATATATCCACTACAATGTGGCAAGCCACTCGGTGGTTGCGTTCTTAGACAGCATTTCGCTGGTGCGCACACATCTCGACCGGAAAATTTACTCCAACATCAATTCACAAAAGTTCGTCAGCCGCAATCAGAGCATGGCGGCAGCGCAAAAGTCGGGCTCTCCAGCCAAAGGCGGCCCCGACAAAGTGAAGTCTGCACCACAGCAGAAGCTCTACGCTCCCAAGCCAGGCGTGAACAAGGGCGGTGTGGTTCACCGTGTGCCTTTGAAGAAGTGAATTTGGTAAAGTAGGGAGTAATATTAGTCCATAAGTCACCAATGTGGCATTTAGTTTTCACATTATAATATAGATGTGCTATATTTGTAAATTATGATTATAATTAAAGGATTGGAAGCGTTTGGCGACTACTGCACCCTGATGTGGCGCAGCATTAGTGTGCCTGAGAAATGGAAAGAATTCTTCCGCCGCTACCTCAACGAAATATCTAAGCTGGGTATCGACTCTATCCCGCTTATTCTCATTGTGTCGCTCTTCATTGGCTGCTTGTGCACCATTCTTATCAAGCTCAACATGGAGAGTCCGCTTCTGCCACGCTACACTGTGGGCTTCTCTACCCGCGAAATCATTCTCCTGGAGTTTTCATCCTCCATTCTCTGTTTGATTCTGTCGGGTAAAATCGGTTCAAACATTGCCTCGGAGATTGGCACTATGCGAGTGACCGAGCAAATCGACGCCCTCGACATCATGGGCGTGAACTCAGCCAACTATCTGATTATGCCTAAAGTGCTGGGACTGGTCACCATCATGCCATTCCTCGTGATCATCACCATGGCCACAGCGCTGTTTGGCGGTTGGGCGGTGTGCTTTACCGGCATTCTCGATCCCGATACCTTCATCTATGGTATTCAGACCGATTTCGTGCAGTTCAACGTTTGGTTTGCCCTCATCAAGTCGCTGGTGTTCGGTTTCGTGATTTCGAGCATCTCCTCGTACTATGGCTACACCGTGAAAGGCGGCTCCGTGGAAGTGGGCAAAGCCAGTACCGACGCGGTGGTGATGAGCAACATCATCATTCTCGTGAGCGACGTGATTCTCACCAAACTTTTATTGATGTAAACCCACAAGGCGCAGGAGGCCACAAATTATGATTGAAGTAAAACATCTCGATAAATTTTTCGACAATGGCACCCGTCAGGTGCTGCACGACATCAGCGCCAAGTTCTACGACGGCAAGGTGAATCTGATTATCGGTCAGAGCGGTTCGGGTAAAACCGTGCTGGTGAAAAACCTTGTGGGGCTGTTCAAACCAGAGCATGGCGAAATCCTATACGACGGACGCGACATCACCAAAATGAACCGCAACGAGCTGAAAGGCATACGCAAGGAAATAGGTATGCTTTTTCAGGGTTCTGCGCTCTTCGACAGCGAAACCGTGATGGGCAATGTGATTTTCCCTCTGATGATGTTCTCCGACATGACCCCAGAGGAGCAGCGCGAGCGTGCGCAATTCTGTATCGACCGTGTGAACCTCTCTGGCAGCGAGAACAAATATCCCGCCGAACTGTCGGGCGGTATGCAGAAGCGTGCCGCCATTGCACGCGCCATCGCCCTCAACCCCAAATACCTGTTCTGCGATGAGCCAAACTCTGGACTCGACCCAAAGACCTCTATCGTGATCGACCAGCTTCTTTGGGACATCACCCACGAATTTGGCATCACCACCATCATCAACACCCACGACATGAACTCGGTGATGGGTATTGGCGAAAACATCATCTTCGTCAACAAAGGCCACATCGGCTGGGTGGGCACAAAAGATGAAATCTACGACCAAGACAACGAAGACCTCAACAACTTCGTTTACGCCACCGACCTCTTCCGCGACGTGCGCAAATACCGCCGCGAACACGGCTACACCAAAACCAAAGTGGAATACTAACCCCCACCACCACGCCACAAACTCACCCCACCCATCAGAAAAAAACACTTGATAGGGTGCGGCAAATTTGCAATTTCACGGTAAAAAAATACAAAACTATGAAGCAATTTTTACTTCTTTTTCTGACTTGCGTATGCGCCGTGGTTTGCGCGCAAGCTCAAACCGACGCGGTTTCAGACTCTATCATCTATAACAGCTGTGATGTGATGCCTGAATTTCCGGGTGGCAATGCAGCAATGATGCGCTATATAGGCGAGCACTTGCAATATCCTGAGACGGCGTTGAAAAGCGGCAAACAAGGAAAATGCGTTTTGCGGTTCGTCATCACCAAGGATGGTAATGTGGGAGAAGTGAAAGTGCTTCGGTCGGTAAGCCCAGAATGTGACGCAGAAGCCGCACGAGTGGCGCGCACGCTCAAATTCTCGCCAGGCAAGCAAGACGGCGTTCTCGTGAATGTGTGGTACACACTGCCCATATCGTTTAAGCTTGCATCAAGCGCCCCAGTATCTTCGCTGCCTTGCTTTGTGGATTCGGCAGGAAACGTTGGAATAATGCCAGAATTTCCAGGCGGCGATGCGGCACTGATGAAGTTTCTTGCCGACAATATGGTTTATCCAGAAATATCTGCAAAGATTAAGGTGAGTGGACGGTGTGTGGTGCGTTTTCTCGTCACCAAAACTGGCGATGTCGACTCAATACAAATTGAGCAGTCTCTATTCCGACCATTCGACGAGGCTGTGATTAGTGTGGTGAAACGCTTGCCTAAATTCAAACCTGGCACAAGAAACGGCGAGCCAGTGGATGTGTGGTACACGCTTCCCGTTACGTTTAGAGCTCCACAACCCGACCCGATGGAAGAATATAACAGGCCCGACCCCACCGACCCTCGCAACATCGACCCTGGTTTCGTTCGCTAAACGATTATGGCGAGTGTGCGCCTTTTTGAAAGAAGAATACAATTTATGACCACATTTTGCGTTATAATAAATAATGTGCGATTTATTTTCGCGCATCAATCAAATATGCACGCAAATGAATACAAATAATATCTTCAACAAAATATTCCTCTTTTTTCTTCTGCTGCTCACTGCCATCACCACAATGGCTCAGGTGAAAATCACTGGCACTGTGGTGGATGAGAAGGGGCAGCCTATCGAGTTTGCCACCGTGAAAATCGCTGGCACGGCTATCGGTGTGAACACCGACACCAAAGGCAGGTATGAAATCAGCGCACCCACGCGCGACACCGTGATGGTGGTGTTCTCTTGCCTGGGCTACAGCACCGTGCGCCGCCAGTTGCTCAAGCCCACAGGCACCGTGAGCATCAATCCCAAGCTCTACAGTTCATCCATTGAACTGGAGGGTGTGCAAATCACGGAATTTAAAAAGCAGACCAACACACTGCAAAGTGTCGACATTGAGTCGATGCACATGGCACCCAATGCGTCGGGCAACAGCGTGGAAGCCATTATCGCCACACAGGCTGGCGTTAGTTCCAAGAATGAGATGAGTTCGCAGTATATGGTGCGTGGCGGTAGCTACGACGAGAACAGCGTGTATATCAACGGCATAGAGGTGCATCGCCCACAGCTGGTGAGTTCGGGCCAGCAAGAGGGTCTGAGCGTCATCAACCCCGATATGGTACGCTCGGTGGCGTTCAGCACTGGTGGTTTCAACGCCGAATACAGCGACAAAATGTCGTCGGTGCTCGATATCACCTACAAGGAACCAGAGGCATTTGAGGGCGCATTCTCTGCAAGTATGCAAGGCGGAAGTTTGGCACTCGGCACTTCCACTAAAAAGTTTTCCATGCTCCACGGTGTGCGCTACAAGCGCAATTCCTCGCTTCTCGGCGGCACCGACACCAAGGGCGAATACGACCCACAATATTTCGACTATCAAACCCACATTGTGCTGAAACCTTCCAATAAGTTCAAGGTGTCGTTTCTCGGCAACGTGGCGCTCAACGACTACAAATTCATTCCCAAGAACCGCGAGACAAGTTTTGGCACATCGACCAACGCCAAAACCTTCCTCGTGTATTTCGACGGTCAGGAGCACGACAAGTTCCAAACTTTCTTCGGGGCCATGTCGCTCGACTTCAAGCCCAACAAAGGTAACAGTTTCTCGCTCATCGGCTCGGCTTACCAGACCAACGAACTGGTGGCTTACGACATTCATGGCGAATACTGGCTCGACCAGGCTGGCGGTGCCACCGACGGCAACCGTGGCGAACTCGGCGTGGGAAAATACCACGAGCACGCTCGCAACCGCCTCCGCATCAATGTGCTGAGCATCGGTTTGAAGGGCAATACCTCTATCAGCCACAACAATTTCAGCTACGGCTTCAATTATCGCCGCGACGACATCTACGAGCGCAGCCGCGAGTGGCAATGGCGCGACTCTGCCGGCTATTCACTTCCTCACTACCCTGGCGAGGTGAACGTGATTTACAGTATGGCGTCGAAAAACGACATTCACACCTCGCGCTTCGCAGCCTTTTTGCAAGACACCTACAAGCTGTATATGGGCAATGGCGTGCTTTCGGTCAACGCTGGTGTGAGAGTGTCGCATTGGGATTTCAATAAGGAAACGCTCATTTCGCCACGTTTCAGCGTGGGCTATGTGCCAGCACGCAACACACGCCTCACGCTCCGTTTGGCTGGCGGCGTGTATTATCAAGCGCCTTTCTACAAGGAATACCGCATTCAGAAGGTTGACTCGGTGGGCAACAGCTACATCGCCCTCAACCCCGACATCAAGTCGCAGCGAAGCACGCAAATCATTATCGGTGGCGACTACACTTTCCGTGCCATCAACCGCCCGTTTAAGTTCACCGCCGAACTCTACTATAAGAATCTCGCCAACCTCAACTCCTACGAGGTGGACAACCTGAAAGTGGTGTATGCCGGCAACAACGACGGCAAGGGCTACATCGCTGGTATCGACATGAAACTCTTCGGACAGTTTGTGGAAGGTACCGACTCGTGGGTTTGCTTCTCACTGATGAAGGCAAACGAAACCCAGAAAGGAATCAGTGTGCCAATGCCTACCGACCAGCGATACAGTTTCTCGCTGTTTTTCACCGACTATTTCCCAAAAATTCCACGCCTGAAATTCAGTCTCAAGGGTGTGATTAGCGCAGGTTTGCCAACAGCCGCACCCAACCGCACACGCTCGGAAGGATTCTTCCGTCAGCCTGCCTACAAGCGCGTTGACGTGGGATTGAGCTACGAACTCGTGGGACGCGAAAACCGCCCAACAAGCGGATTCTTGAGCAAATTCAAGAGCATTTGGCTGGGAGTGGACGTGTTCAACCTCCTCGACATTTCAAACGTGAGCAGCTACTACTGGATTACCGACGTACACAATATTCAATACGCCGTGCCAAACTACCTCACCCGCCGCCAAATCTCCGCCCGCCTCTCCATGACCTTCTAACTAAATCCCATCGACAGGAATCCCACTCACAAGTCCAACAAGTCGGATAGGTCTGATAGGTCCGATAGGTCCGATTTCCCCATAATCCTAATTTCATTAATAAACAAACCACATCGTCATGAGCAACAACTTTCTTCCTACTGGTGGAGGCTATAGAAAACTAAAGGCTTACCAAATTGCTGAAATAATATGCGACCTTTCGGTGCTGTTTGTGAAGCGATTTGTGCCTCGAAATTCTCGCACCTGCGACCAGATGGAACAAGCAGCGCGCTCAGGCAAACAAAACATAGCAGAAGGAAGTTCTGCGTCAATCACTTCTAAAGAAACAGAAATCAAGCTCACAAATGTTGCAAGAGCCTCGCTTGAAGAACTGTTGCTTGATTATGAAGATTATCTCCGCCAACACCACCTTGCTAAATGGGATAAGAACCACTCCCGAACCAAAGCGCTTCGAGAATATCTTCAAAGTGAGCGATTCATGACCAACCCACAGGAGTTTACCGACAGGTATTCTGCTGAAGAATATTGCAATGTAATGATTTCTCTGATTTATCAGTGCATGTATATGTTAAGCAAACTACTGGTTGTTCAACAAGACCAATTTGTTAAGCAAGGCGGCATTAAAGAACTCATGTATAAAGCTCGGACTGATTTCCGCAACAACCGATAACCACTATTGAAATTGGTCGGACAAATCGGACAAATCGGGCCTATCAGACCTATCAGATATTTTTAAAATCTTGCACTAAGTATAGAATTGGTCCGATAAAACTTATTGAAAATTTTGGAATTGTAAAAAAATGGATTTCTGTACTTTATTATCTAAATAAAAATTAATAACTTTGTAATATTAAACAACTCATTAAATCATAAACTTATTATATAATTACAACGACATGGCAAAACCTTATGTAATTGGTATCGACATGGGTGGCACTAACACCGCATTCGGCCTGGTTGACGCTCGCGGTAATGTGATCGCAAGCAGCTCTATCAAAACAGCTAAACACTCCGACATTAACGATTATATCGACGAATTGTACGAAGCCATCACTCGTATTCTCGAAGAGAACAACGCAGTGGGCAAAGTGCAAGGTATCGGTATCGGCGCGCCCAACAGCAGCTACTACACAGGCATGATTGAAGACACCGCCAACTTGCCTTGGCCTTGCCCAATTCCACTGGCACAACTCATCACCGACAAGTTCGGCATTCAATGTATCGTGACCAACGATGCTAATGCGGCTGCAATCGGCGAAATGACCTACGGCGCAGCTCGTGGTATGAAGGACTTTATCATGATCACCCTCGGCACAGGTGTGGGTAGCGGTATCGTGGTAAATGGCCAGATGGTTTACGGTCACGACGGCTTCGCTGGCGAACTCGGTCACGTGATTATGAAGCGCACCAACGGTCGTATGTGTGGCTGCGGTCGCTGCGGCTGTCTGGAAGCATACTGCTCTGCAAATGGTGTGGCTCGCACCGCTCGTGAATTCCTCGAAATCCGCAAAGAAGATTCTCTCCTTCGCAGAATTCCTATCGACGAAATCACTTCTAAAGATGTGTACGACTGCGCAATCCAAGACGATGCCCTCGCTAAAGAAATTTTCGAATACACCGGCAACATTCTCGGTGAAGCACTTGCCGACTTCTGCACATTCTCAAGCCCAGAGGCATTCATTCTCTTCGGTGGCTTAACCAAGAGTGGCGAACTCATCATGAAGCCAGTGAGAGAATCTTATGACCGTAACATTCTCCGCAACTTCAAGGGCAAGACCAAGATTATCCTCAGCGAAATGAAAGATGCCGACGCAGCAATCCTCGGCGCATCAGCACTCGGCTGGGAAGCAAAAGACTAACCCCCACCCATATGATATTAAATTATGGAGCCATATTTGCGTGGCTCCATTTTTTTGCCTATTTTTGTGAGAAGAACAAATGGGTGAAATACCCGTCAAATCACAAAAAGGACGGTGCAAAATTTCGACGAGCGATGACGCCATGAACGTAGGGACATGCCTTGGGCATGTTTACAATGCATAGGCACAATGGCGCTTTTTGCTACCGCTACATTAGAATATATTTTTCTATGACCGACATTGAAGCAAAAATCAAGCAGCTGCGCGACGAACTGAATCGCCACAACTATAACTACTATGTGCTCAATCAGCCCACCATCGGCGATATGGAGTTCGACTTCAAGATGCACGAACTGGAGGACCTTGAAAAGGCGCACCCCGAATTTGCCGACCCGCTTTCGCCCACGCAGCGTGTGGGAAGCGACATCAGTCAGGGGTTCAAGCAAGTGCTTCACGAACGCCCCATGCAGAGCCTCGGAAACTCCTATTCCATTGAGGAGGTGCAAGACTTTCTGCGCCGTGCCAAAGACGGTTTGGGCGGCGAGCCTGTGCAGATTGTGGGCGAAATGAAGTACGACGGCACCAGCATTTCATGCACCTACGAGCATGGGCGCCTTGTGCGTGCCGTGACGCGTGGCGACGGTGTGCGTGGCGACGATGTCACTGCCAATGTCATTACCATCAAGAGTGTGCCACTTCAGCTCCAGCCCGGCGACTGGCCCGACAAGTTTGAGGTGCGTGGCGAGATTCTGCTCCCTTGGGCAAGTTTCGAACGCCTCAACAAAGAGCGTGAATTTAACGAGGAACCTCTGTTTGCCAATCCACGAAATGCCGCAGCCGGCACATTGAAAATGCAAAATTCTGCCGAGGTGGCGCGCCGTGGACTCGATGCCTACTTCTATTTCCTGCTGGGCGACCAACTTGAAGCGTCAGCACCAGGCCTATTTAGCGAAAACGACTTCAGCACCCACACAGGGCGCATGGAGGCGTTGAAGAAATGGGGATTCAAAGTGGCTGAGCACTCGGTTCTCGATTCAATTGATGCCGTGAAGGACTTTATCGACCAATGGGACGTGCAGCGCAAAAATCTGCCTATTGCCACCGACGGTTTGGTGTTCAAACTCAATTCCATTCGCCAGTGGCTCAACCTTGGCAGCACCGCCAAATCGCCACGATGGGCCATTGCCTACAAATTCGCGCCAGAGCGTGAGTGCTCGCCGCTGCAATTCATCAGTTTTGAAGTGGGCCGCACCGGTGTGATTACGCCAGTAGCCAACCTTGAGCCGGTGCTGCTTTCGGGCACCATCGTAAAGCGCGCATCGCTGCACAACGAAGACATCATTCGCCAACTCGACATTCACGAAGGCGACTACCTGTATGTGGAAAAAGGAGGCGAAATCATTCCTAAAATCGTGGGTGTGGACCTGAAACGCCGCAAAGCCGACAGCCGCCCGATTGAGTTTGTGCGCACCTGCCCTGTGTGTGGCACACCCCTCACTCGCATCGAGGGCGAGGCGGCATGGGTATGCCCCAACAAATACGGCTGCAAACCGCAAATCACAGGCCGCATCGAGCATTTTGTGGCACGCCATGCCATGAACATCGACGGCATTGGCGAAGAGGTGGCTGTGCAACTCCACGAAAGCGGACTGGTGCACAACATTGCCGACATCTATTCACTCACGGGCAACGACCTGATGCGCCTTGAGCACTTCCAGCGCAAGGCATCGGACCGTATTCTCAGCGGCATACGCAAATCACTTGAAGTGCCGTTCGAGCGCGTACTGTTTGCCATCGGCATCCCATACGTGGGCGAAACCACCGCTAAAGTGCTTGCACGAAATGTTCACACCATCGATCGCCTGATGGCGATGAACGCCGAGGAATTGGCATCAATCCCCGAAATCGGTCCGAAAATCGCGGAATCTATCGTGGGTTATTTCGCCGCAGAAGGCAACCGTGAGATTATTGAGCGACTGCGTGAGGCTGGCGTGCAACTGTGCCTCAGCGAAGCCGAACTTGCCAACCGCACCGACAAACTCGCCGGCAAGAAAATAGTAATCAGCGGTGTGTTTGCCAAGCATTCGCGCGAGGAATACAAGGCGATGATTGAGCAGAACGGCGGCAAGAACGTGAGCAGCATATCATCAGCCACCAGTTATGTGTTCGCTGGCGAGAACATGGGTCCCGCAAAACTCGAAAAAGCACGCAAACTCGGCATTCCAATCATCGGTGAAGACGAGTTCCTCGCCATGCTCGAATAGCGAAGCAACACTCCCCCACCCGACAACCGACACCGCCACACGCCCCTCCCCCCATTTTTGGGCGTGTGGCGGATTTTTACTACCTTTGCAGTCAAATCATTATCCACACATTAAATATATGAACATCAAGTCTGCCGAATTTGAAATCAGCAACACCGACGTGAAGAAATGCCCCGAAGGCTTCAAACCGGAATACGCCTTTATCGGCCGCTCCAATGTGGGCAAATCTTCCCTTATCAATATGCTCACCAATCGCATCGGATTGGCTAAAACATCGTCAACCCCTGGTAAAACGATGCTTATCAACCACTTCATCATCAACGACGAGTGGTACATCGTCGACCTTCCCGGCTATGGCTACGCACGCCGTGGCAAGGACAGCCGCGAACAACTCTCAAAAATCATTCGCAGCTACATTTTGGGGCGTGAGCAGATGACCAACCTTTTCGTACTGGTGGACAGCCGTCACAAGCCACAGAAAATCGACCTCGAATTTATGGAATGGTTGGGCGAAAACGGTGTTCCGTTCAGCATCGTGTTCACGAAGATGGACAAACTCGGCCGTGAAGCCGGCACTCGCAACGTGAACGAGTATAAGAAAACGCTTCTTGAGCAATGGGAGGAACTGCCACCCATCTTCATCACCTCAAGCGAAGACCGCCGTGGCCGCGACGAACTGCTCGACTACATCGGGTCGATTAACGAAGAACTGAAAAAGCAATAAAATCCTAAACTACAGAAAAGAGGATAAGCATTTTTATGTTTTTCCTCTTTTTCATTTGTGAGAAATAAGTTACCTTTGTAAAATGTTTTGCCGCAAAACAACTGATTTTTTGGGACAAAACATTCCTAAACCCAAATCGGTCATTAGGCCGTGTAAGGATTTTTGTATTACTTCTTGCGGTCTTTCGGTTTTTATAAGATGCATTTCGCTTGTTTTTAATTCGTAATAGCTCGCTATCACTCATTAAAAGACAAACAAAATTCATTCTTCTAAAAATCCGAAATACCACAAGCCCTAATGACCGATTTGGGTTAAATAGGTGTTCTCGCTTTATTTAGATGATTCGCTAAATGTGATGCACCTATATCGTTGTCCAAAGGTGATTTCTATTTTGCACTATCTTGCATGGCTTTTAATTCCTTGTCGGTCATCTGCACATATATTGACACACCATAGATGGTTTCTCCATTTGTGCTTTTTGCCAATGGTCTAACCATGCAGAAACTTGGTTGTTCGCCGAGTGTCCATCCTGTTATCTGAAGGTATTCGTTGGTGTCGAGCAATAACACAGTGAGTCGTGTATTATTGTAGTTATCATCAAAGGTGTATGCCACTTCTTCCTTCTTCATGATGTTTCCTGCTGCGTCGGAACGGTAGTAGGATGTCAATTTTGAGTCGCTGTTAAAATAGTAATGTTGTGGAGAGAATCCAATCATGGTGTGGTAATATTCATCAGGTAGCCTTTTGCCATTCTTGTCTATTTCCCATGTGGCGTAGTGCTTCCACCCATGACCAATGAACATTTTGCCAAAGTCCTCCTTGCCGATGCCGCCACCTGCGCCTAAACATTTTCCATCGTCACTAAAGTGGTAAGCCACTCCGTGATTATCCAATACCGTAGCCCATTCTTGTTCCAAAGTTTCCTCCACATCATCATTGCATGATACCACAAAGCATGATGCCAACAGGACTAATGCCAGCCCAAAAATACATTTTAAATTCCGCATATCAATATTTCCTCTCTTTTTTTTCAAAGTCACAAGATGTGATGTTGAACGTATTGTGATTTATCACCCACAAATATAATGCTTTTTGCCGATTTGGTGCTCAGCCGACAGGGAAATTTTTTTGTTGCGGATTATTTGGTTTTTGTGGATTATTGTTATAATTTTGTGGTCGATATAACGATTTTTTAGACAGAATGAAGAATTTGTACACATCTTTGCAAGCATGTTGCTGTTGTACCGAATCAAGAGATTGGCTCGGCACGATGGTCTTTTTGCGTGATGTGATATAGGAAATCATTAAGACATTTATTACAAGCAAAATACATGCGCCTTGCCAATCCAGTGGCAAGGCGCTTTTTTGTGTGTATTTTCAAAACAATATCAATTTATAAAACAGTTATCATTATGATTTACTCATCAATTACAGAACTCGTAGGGCGCACCCCATTAGTGGAGGTGAGCGGATTTGAAAATCAAAAGGCAAGAATAGTTGTAAAGGTAGAGGCTTTCAATCCTGGTGGCAGTGTGAAGGACCGCATTGCGTTGGCAATGATTGAGGACGCAGAGAAGAAAGGCGTGTTGAAGCCTGGCGCCACGATTATTGAGCCCACAAGTGGTAATACAGGTGTGGGACTGGCATGGGTGGGCGTGGCCAAAGGCTACCGAACCATTCTCACAATGCCCGAAACCATGAGTGTGGAGCGTCGCAATCTGCTGAAGGCTTACGGTGCAAAACTTGAACTTACGCCAGGGACTGAGGGCATGAAAGGTGCCATTGCCAGGGCGGAGCAGTTGCGCGCCACTATTCCTGGGGCAGTGATTCTGGGGCAGTTTGTGAATCCTGCCAATCCTGCAATCCACGAGCAGACCACTGGGGAGGAAGTTTGGACAGATACTGATGGGAAAGTGGAAATTTTTGTGGCAGGTGTGGGCACTGGTGGCACGGTGAGCGGTGTGGGTAGTGCACTCAAAAAGCATAATTCTGCCGTGAAGGTGGTGGCAGTGGAGCCGGCTTCCTCCGCAGTGCTGACCACGGGAGTGCCGGGCAAACACAAGATTCAGGGCATAGGCGCAGGATTTGTACCATCTACCTACAATCCCGACGCCGTGGACGAGGTGATAACTGTGACCGACGACGATGCTTTCGCTGGCGCACGTAAGTTGGCACGCACAAAGGGGCTGCTTGTGGGCATTTCGTCGGGAGCGGCTTTCTTCGCAGCCCTCGCTTTGGCAAGGAAGGACGAGAACGCAGGCAAACTCATTGTGGCACTGCTGCCCGACACTGGCGAACGTTATTTATCAACCTCTTTATTTGAGTAAGAAAGATGAAAGCACCCTCTGTTTCCCAACTCAAGCGACTGATGGAACTGGTCGGTTATGTTATTTTTCCAGACTATTCCGATGTGCCTTCGTGGACCAATGGCAATGAGGCCATTCACGCAGTGCTCGTCGACCAACTTTCCACTATCACTTCCATTACTAATCCTGATAAAATGGCGGACGACTTTGTGCAGGCGTTGCCCGAAATTGCGAGGCTGCTTCACACCGATGCTCTCGCTGTGATGCACAACGATCCCGCTGTAAAGTCGATGCAGGAGGTAATACTTTGCTATCCTGTGGTAAAGGTGATGGTTCATTATCGCACCGCACATCAACTTCATTTGCAAGGCGTTCCCATTATTCCGCGTGTCATCACTGAGATGGCGCATTCTGCCACAGGTATCGACATACACCCTGCCGCGCAGATAGGCGAGCATTTCTGCATCGACCATGGCACAGGCGTGGTGATTGGTGCCACCAGTGTGATTGGCAACCATGTGATGCTTTATCAGGGCGTGACACTTGGAGCGAAGAATTTCTCGTATGATGCCAATGGTGTGCCTATAGATATGCCGCGCCACCCCATTTTGGAAGACCATGTGACTGTGTATTCCAATACCTCAATACTGGGCAGGGTGAGGATAGGGCATCACACCATAGTGGGTGGTAACGTGTGGCTCACCCACGATGTGCCACCTCACTCCCGTGTGCTCCAAAGTCGCGCCATAGAGGAACCGTTCTTTCAAGACGGCGCAGGAATATAAATCAGGCCGTGATAGATTACTTTTTGCGCCCTTCCACCTTTTATGACATGCCTTTCGGATGTTTCGATGCCAACCATCAATGTGTCAACGCATTGGAAACATGCCAAAGGCATGTCCCTACGTTATAGCGTTTTCGTTTTTGGTTAACAGTGTAGATTACCGCAAAAATACCGAATGAAATGCCGCAAAAATACCGAATGAAATGCCACAAAAACACCGAACGGCTTGGGATTTTGAGAGAAATAATGTATTTTTGCATTCAAAACAATACTAATATGGAATATCTACCAAGAATTGCAGACAATGTGTTGAAAGAAAGGTTAGAGGCTTTTGGGTCTGTACTCATAGAAGGTCCAAAATGGACAGGAAAGACGACTACTGCTCAACAGCAGGCTCAAAGCGTGCTAAAACTGCAAGATCCGGATAAAAGAGAGGAGATTCTTATGACCGCAGCAACGATGCCGTCGTTACTGTTAAAGGGAGAGCAACCTCGTTTGATAGATGAATGGCAGGACGCACCGGTGCTTTGGGATGCAGTGCGCATTGCTGTTGACAATTCTGGGGGAAAGCCTGGTCAATACATTCTTACAGGCAGTAACACTGTTGACAAAGAAAAGATTTATCACAGCGGTGTCGGTCGTATATCACGTATGAAAATGTATCCTATGAGTCTTTGGGAGTCAAAAGATTCAACAGGAGAGGTTTCTCTAAGAGAATTGTTTGACAATCCAGATTACGACATTGATGGTGCTACCAGCAAATTAAATATTCCTTCATTAATTAGAGTGGCTTGCCGTGGAGGGTGGCCAGTGGCCTTGCAAATGTCTGAGAAGTCGGGAATGTTGATAGCCAGCGACTATGTGAATAGTGTTTGCGAAATAGATATTTCATCAATTGACAATAAGCAGCGTAATCCGAAAATCGCCAGGCAAATAATGCGTTCCTATGCTCGTAATGTTAGTACTATAGCTAAAAAAAACAATATTTTATCAGATATCACATCTTCTGGCGACATATCCTTGTCAATGGACACTATGGATAATTACATCAGTGTATTGGAAAAACTATATGTTATTCAAGATATTGACGCATGGTGCCCAGCTATCAGAAGTAGAACAGCCGTTCGCAGTATGCCAAAAAGAGGTTTTTCTGATCCTTCTATAGCTGTTGCGGCAATGGGAGTAAACGCCGATGGTTTGGAAATGCAGCTTAAGACATTCGGGTTTATTTTTGAGCAAATGTGTGCACGAGATCTTCGTGCTTACACTCCAGGCTTCGGTAACCATTTATCTTACTATCGTGACCGCTATGGTTTGGAAGCCGACTTGGTGCTCCATCTTGATGATGGGCGATATGCTCTTATTGAGTGTAAGCTTGGTAGTAGAGAAATTGAAGAAGGTGCTAAGCATTTGTTAGAAATCAAACGACTTGTACAGGAGCATAATAAAACAGAAAAACAAGTTCCTCTCCGTGAGCCAGACTTGCTTATTATTCTTACTGGTGGCAGCATGGCTTACACTCGTCCCGATGGAGTGAAAGTTATTCCGCTTTCGTGCTTGAAAGACTGATTGGGGGTGGATTAGCGCTTGCGGAATTGTTGGGGAGTGAGGCCGGTGTGCTGCTTGAAGTAGCGGCAGAAGAATGAAATGTCGCAGAAGTGGTAGTCCCACGACAATTCTTTGATTGACTTTTCTTCGGTGGCAAGCGATTGCTTGATTTGCAGCACCACATAATGGTCGATTACGCTTTTGGCGGTGTGGCCTGTGATGCGGCGTGTGACTATGCCCAAATACTTTGCCGACACGTTCAGCAGGTCGGCATAATAACTCACGTCGCGCGATTCACGGTAGCGGCTCTCCAACGCCCTCATGAAGCGGTTGAAGAGTTCGCGGATTCGTGGGCTGCCAGTTTCGGCCTTCTTTTCTTCGGGGTTGCGGTAAAGGTAGTCGTAGAAGCCGAGGAAAAAGGCTTTGAGTTGTAGCGTCACCAGTTGCTCCAGGCAGATGCAGCCCTCTTGCTCGAAATAGAGTCGGAGCAGCGCAAACATATTGTTGATGATATTGGTGAGAATGGGCGACTCGGTGCGGCATCGGTCGGTTTTCAGTTGCGAATACACGGTTTGCTCCAGTTGCAGACTTGCCTCGCGCAGCAGCGACGCTCCGTATTTCAGAATCTCCACCCCGAAATCGTCGGTACGGTTGGTCACCGCCACCACATCGTTGGGGAAAAGGGTGATCACCGAGCCCTTCTTCAAACGCCATTCCAAGAAATTCACGCCTATGGTGGCCTCGCCCTCACGGCAGAGCACAATCATACCGTAGTCGATAGCCGTAGCCTCGCTAAACCATGATTCCGAGTGCTCCGATGTGAGGCTCACTTTTCTGTTAGAGCGCATCTCTATGTCTTTACCTTTCATCTATACTATGCTTGCGGTGTATGTGGATAATTCTGATTTTTACCGCAAATATCGGAAATTTATGTAATATATCAGCACAAGTGTTCCCAAATATTCAATTATTGTGGATTTATTTGAAATCGTTGGGCTGTGAAAAGTAGGTAATTTTGCACCGAAAATTTTACATATCACAGAATCAAACATTTTTTATTGACAATGCACAAGAGATTACTATGCTGTGCTTGTGTGTGTATGCTGATGCCGAGTTACGGCATGGCGCAGACACAGCGCAGACTTACTGCCAACGAACTTTTCAGTATGATAGAGAGTGGCAATAGCACACTCAATGCCACTAAGACGGGCGTGAGCGTGGCGACGCAGGGCATAGAAGAAGCCAAAAACAAACGCTTGCCCGACATTGGAGCCTCACTTTCGCTGAGTTATACCGGCAATGTGCTGATTACCGACCGCAACTTCAGTCACGCCAAGGGTGCAAGCCAACCTCACTTTGGCAATTCCTTCGCCCTTGAGGCGCAGCAGGTGGTGTATGCCGGTGGGGCAATCACCACAGGCATCAAACTTGCCGAACTCCAGAAGTCGGTGGCTGAAAATGCCGTTACGCTCACGCGCAACCAACTTCGTTTCATCACCATCGGTCAGTTTTTGGAACTGTCGAAACTCGACAACGGTATCAAGGTGTATGACAGCAACATCGCCCTGACCGAACGCCTCATTGCCGACATCAGGGCTAAGCAGACACAGGGTATGGCGTTGAAAAATGACGTAACCCGCTACGAACTGCAAATGGAGTCGCTGAAATTGGGCAAACGCCAGTTGGAGGACCAAAAGAGTATTTTGAGCCACCAGTTGTGTAACGCGCTGGGGATTGAAGATGCCATCATCGTTCCCGATATCGACCTCACTTCCACAGGCTATGAACTGATGTCGGAAAAGGATTTGCAATCCGATGCGCTGGTGAATGCGCCACAAATCCGCCAGTCGGAACTGGCGACCAATGTGGCAGAGCAACAGTTGAAACTCGCCAAGAGCGAACTCCTGCCTAAAGTGGCTGTGGTGGCTGCCGACAATTTTACGGGACCGTTCACCTACGACATTCCGCCCATCAACAAGAATTTCAATGTGTGGTATGTGGGCGTGGGCGTGAAATACTCCCTCAGTTCGCTGTTCAAGACTCCAAAATCCGTTCGCAGGGCTGAGGCACAGTTGCGCCAGAGTCAAGAGGCACATGCCGTGACCAACGAGAATGTGAACAATCAGGTGCACCAAGCCTACACCATGCACCTGCAGGCGTATGTGGAACTGCGCACTCAGCAGAAAAGCGTGGAGTTGGCGAACCAAAACTTTCAGGTGGTTCAAAATCGCTACGCCAACCAGTTGGCACTCATCACCGATATGATTGATGCGTCGAACGTGAAACTCAATGCCGAACTGCAAGAGGTGAACGCGCAAATCAATATCGCCTACACATATTATAATGTGAAATACGTGACTGGAAAAATTTAAATCGCATTTAAAAAAATACAATCAAAACAAGATGAAAAAGAAGATACTTATTCGATTGATATACAACATTTGTGTGCTTGCCGTTCTTGCCGCTGGCGCATGGCTGGTGGTGGACCATTTCTTGCAATTTGAAGACGGCGAATACACCGACAACGCCACCGTGCAGCAGCATATCACCCCGGTGAATGCCCGTGTGGGCGGATTCATCAAGGAAATCCGTTTCAATGAATACCAACCAGTGCACAAGGGCGACACGCTGGTGGTGATTGAGGACAGCGAATACCGCTTGCAACTGGCGCAAGCCGAGGCTAATTTGCAGCGTGAGTTGGCAGGCGGCGATGTCACCAGTTCCACCATTGGCGTTACGCGTCAGAATATGAGCGTGTCCGATGCTGGTGTGGATGAGGCGAGCGTCAGACTGGAAAACGCCCGAATCGACGACCAGCGCTATGCCCAACTGCTGAAAAGCGACGCGGTGACCCAGCAGCAGTACGACAAAGTACACACCGCCTACCTTGAGGCGCAAGCCCGCTATGAGCAAGCCGTGCGCAGTCGTGGCACACTCGCCAAAACCGAAACCGAGCAGGGGCATCGCCTCACGCAGAACCAGGCTGCCGTCAAGGTGGCGCGCGCCCAAATCCAGTTGGCGAAACTCAATCTCTCCTACACCGTGATTACTGCCACAGCCGATGGCGTGGTGGGCAAAAAGGACATACATGTGGGCCAACTCGTGCAGCCGGGGCAAACCATGGCAAGCATCGTGGACAATTCTGAATTGTGGGTGGTGGCAAACTACCGTGAAACGCAGTTGCCCAACATTCACGTGGGTTCGAAGGTGAATATCACGGTCGATGCCGTCCCCGGTGTGGCATTCAAGGGCACGGTGGAGCGCATCAGCGATGCCACAGGCTCTGCCTACTCAATGATTCCACAAGACAATGCCACAGGCAATTTCGTGAAAGTGGAGCAACGCATACCCGTCAGAATCCACCTCGACGCCGACAAGAAGGCGCAGAGCAAACTCCGTGCCGGCATGAATGTGGTGTGTGTGATTAAGAAGCAGTGACGAGATGAGCGAAATAGATAACAATAAACCAAAAACGGGCGGAAAGCCCAAGGCTGGCGGACCGCCCACCACTTTCTCCATGCCCATGTATCGGCAGTTTGTGCCGAAGTTCATACAGCCGTGGATATATCTGCTGCTTGCATTCTGTTTTCAGTTTGCCAACGGCATGTATCTCGGTGCCATGAACGATGTGGTGGGGGAGTGGAGCCTGATGCGTGAAGATGTGCAGATGTGCCTCTATGCCACGCTCATTGGCATGGCACTGTATTTCCCTGTACTGTTTCGCATGAAATTTCGCTTCACCAACAAGAGTCTGCTGATGGTGTCGGCGGCGGTGATTGTGGTCTGCAACCTGCTTGCCACCATCAAAATGCCTCTGCCGGCGTTGTGGGCACTGTGCGTGGTGTGCGGCATGGCGAAGATTCAAGGCACATTCGAGTGCATGTCAAATATTCAACTATGGATGACACCCAAACGTGATTTCGGTGTGTTTTTCCCTATTCTCCACATTGTGCTGCTCACCTCTATAGAGGGGGCGGGCTATCTTGCCGCATGGTTTGCCTATCACATGCACTGGACCTATATGCACTGGTTTGTGATATTGCTGATGCTGATTGTGCTGCTCGTGCAAGCCCTGCTCACCAAGCCCTTCCGTGCCATGCCGCAGATTGTGCCGCTGAAAGGACTCGACTGGTTTGGCGCATTGCTTTGGATTGCATTCTGGCTACAGGTGGCGTGGCTGCTCAACTATGGCGACTGGCTCGACTGGTGGCATTCTCGCCAGTTCCGACTGGTGACAGGCACCGTGCTGATTACCTTTGCCCTGTGCCTCATTCGTATGCGTCAGCACCCCAAGCCATATATTGAGCCAGCCATGTGGAAATACCACAATGTGGTGCCTGTGATTTTGCTCATCGGCGTGGTGGAGGCTCTGTTTTCGTGTGAGCATGTGCTTGAAATGGTATATTATGAGGAAGTGATGCACTATACCGACCTCACTTATGAAGGGCTCAACCAATGGTCGCTGCCAGGCATACTGGCAGGGTGCCTATTTTCGCTGGGCTGGCTGAAGGTGATGCGCTGGAATGTGTATAAACTGATAGCGTTTGCGCTGTTTGCGTTTTGCCTCTATGCAGGAGGATTTTACTTCCTCGTGGATTCGGGCATCAGCATCACGCAGTTGCGCGTGCCGCTTGTGTGGCGTGGATTCAGTTATGCCGTGTTGTGCATCGCGTTCATGTGGTGTCTGCACGAAATTATGTCGTTCGAGCACTTCTTTCAGGCACTTTCGGTGTTCAACGTGCTTCATATGTTTGTGGGCGGACTGATGGGTGCCGCGCTCCATAGCCGAGGCATGAAATACTATGTGGGCGACGGTTTTGCGCGCTGTTCGGGTTATATCGACAGCGTGAGGATGAGTGCCACGCAAATCGACTTCCCACAGATGATGGAAAATTTGTTAGAAGGTTTCATGGCGCAAAGCATAAAGATACTGTTTGGGTGGACTTTGCTTGCCGGCATGTTTTTCGCCGCCCTCATGCTACTGTGGGATATACCCATGGTGCGCCACCAAATCAAGCACATACCGGCTTGGCCCATCGTGGGTATGAGAGTGCTCCGCAACTTCAAGCGCCAGGTTCGCCGTCAGCACGCCGCCTAACCCCTATTTTTGCACCTCTATTAAAGGAATGACACCGATTTAATCCATTTAAACCCGATTTACACCGATTTGTAAAATAGGTGATTGGACCTCTATTGAATTTTACTTTTCTTCCAACAAAAATGGAATATTTTAAAAAAAACGATTAATATATTTGTTATATTTAATAATTGTAGGTATATTTGCCAATGGACTTTGTCGGGTCGGAATCACTGTCGTAATTAGATTCATCTAATTTGATATCCCCCTCACTCTATTGCAGAGTATGGAGAAGCCTTAAGACTTCAATATATGAAGTGAAAATTAAGATGGAACAAAGTCCGGGACATATCGAAGGCGTTTACTTGACGCTTTGTTCTTGACGCGTAGAAACTTCGCAACTTTCAACATCCTGTCATGAACTGAGCAACGGTAGATGCCCATAGTGTGATTATACCACATCTGCAGAGAAGCGTTGTGTACATGTATTGCGCCCTTTTGGTGCGATGCGAGTTCTCATAATTCTCTAGTGGCTGTGCCAATCATACTGCGTGGGCTCTAGCGTTGTCTGTTCTACAGGATTAGGCAATGCGAAGGCCTCTACGCGTGAGACGGACAACAGACGGCTCACGCTTTTTTTATGCCCTTATGTGAACGATAAAACTAATTATTAACTATCGGAGAACAGACAGTATTTTTCATTACGAATAATACATTTCATAGTATAACTTTAAACTGTATTTTTTATGGGACTATTTAACATGATGGATTCAATAGGTAAATGTAACGAACTATTGCCTGGAGCAGAACGAGAAATGAAACTTATTCTTGTTGCAATTCGCAGCAAAGATGTTGTGGCGGTTGCTCTCCACGGAGAAATGTTGGCACTAATTACCCAGAAATTACTTGCTGCAATGGATAAGAGTTCAGGGGCAAGGTCAGCTTCTTACAACTTTGCAGGAAAGAGCATGACTGGAGAACAGATTATGTATTTTTTGTGTGGTTTTCTAGCAGAGCTTCAGAGTGCATTAAAATCGTAAAATCACGCACGTTAATTAAAATAGAGGTAATCATTTTATTTAAACAATTAAATTATGAACTTAAAAGAGCGGTTTGGTATCTCTGAATTACCAGAGACCAAGAGTGAAAAATGTGCCTTATACAAGGCCGTTATGAAAGTTGTTAATGCTGACGGAATTGTCACTGAAGAAGAAAAAGAATTTTTAATTGACTTGGCTTGTCAACTGAAAATGGATGCCGAAATGATGACCGTTGCATATAACATGTCCCAAGAAGAAATGACGCAAAACATTTCTGCAGAGTATGTAGCCCTTTTAGAAAAAGCGGCAGAGGCTGATGGTCATTATGATTCTGTGGAAAAAAATATTATTGATCAAATCAAAAATTGGAAATTAAGCTAAAATCAACCATAAATTTTATTACCAGTATGACAGACTACCAGGGAGGAAGATGTATTTCTTTCATTATATGGCTTGTAGTAGCAATTATAGTTAGTTCCATAACAGGAAGTGTTTTTTGGGGAATTGTCATAGCAACCGTTGTGATTCTTGGGATAGCATATTATCTTACAAAAGACAGTTGACAATGTTTTTTACAAGTAGTGAAACTGAAAGAAAAAGAAAAATAGCGCAGTTGCATTCATTTATGCTAGTTTTCAATGCAGACTCAGAAAATTTATCCCATATGGAAAAGGCTGGGCAAAAGTCTTTTATGCAGACCCTTGTCAATGGCTTTGGTTTGAGTGAAGATGATTTGCAAGAGGTTGAAACGATGTCTTTTCTTGAAATGGTTTCAGTATTAAGAAAATGCAGTTATTTTTACAAGAGAACTTATGCTGAATCCTTGTCTGTGGCATTTAACAATACCAGCAAATCTGCTGAGGTTGAAAGCGTGTTGAAAACAATTGTGTTTGAATGTGATATACCAAGAGATTTTTTAATTTTGTAGTGTATGGCTGTAACATTTAAACTTGGAGCTGGTGTTTTGAGAGTTTCTCCTGAAGCCAGCATTTTCCTCGCAAATCAAATGTGGTTGGGAAAACAAGATTTTGGGGTAACACCAGGAACAATAGTGATAGAGGCAGATAGGATGATTTTTAAAAAAATGGGAATGCCGTTGGGTGCTCTTGATTTTCAAATTACGCCTTTGTTTGTTTCAAATGGAATACTTCTTTATTTTGGGGAGCCTCAAACTCCATTATGTAACCAAGCGCAAATATGGGCTTTTGAGCTGTGTAATGCTTGAGCCTTATTTTGAGACATCTTTTAAGAGTGTCGTAGACGGTTGACCGTAGAAATATCGTAGCACATACCGGCTTGGCCTATCCTGGGTATGAGAGTGCTCCGCAACTTCAAGCGCCAGGTTCGCCGTGAAAAGCGAACTGCCACAGTGGGGCAAATCGCTCACATGCCTTGCATAAAGAGGCAATAAAATGCACGTTACAGAACGAAATGGTTCATGAATCATTTCGTTCTCCGTCTTATTTGCAGTATCTTTGCAACTATGAAATCACTACGCGAACTTTATAAAATAGGCAAAGGCCCTTCTTCAAGCCATACTATGGGTCCTCAGAAGGCCGCCCAAATCTTCGCCGCCCAAAACGAGGGTGCCATATCTTTCAGCGTAACACTCTATGGCAGTTTGGCCGCAACAGGCAAAGGTCACATGACCGACTTGGCCATTGAGGAAGTGCTGAGCCCCCTTGCTCCCACCACCATTGTGTGGGAACCCACCAAGTTTTTGCCATTCCACCCCAACGGAATGACTTTCAACGCCATTCACGCCAATGGTCGTCCTAACGCATCCTGGACGGTTTACAGCGTTGGCGGAGGCTCTCTTTCAGAGGGCGACCACCCCACCGGTGTGTTACCCCCATCGCCCGACATCTATCCGTTGAGTCATCTGAGCGACATTAAGAAATGGTGTTACGACAATGGTCGTGCTTATTGGGAATATGTCAATGAGCACGAAGACTCTGGCATCTGGGATTACCTGCAGGAGATATGGGAAGCTATGAAGCGCAGTGTGGAGCGTGGCATTGAGCAAGAGGGCCGTCTGCCTGGTCCGCTCAACCTTCAACGCAAGGCTTTCACCTATTATGTCAAGGCTCAAGGCTACCGCAGGAACCTTCAGACACGTGGCTTGGTTTATTCCTACGCCTTAGCCGTAAGCGAGGAAAACGCATCGGGTGGCACCATCGTCACCGCTCCCACCTGTGGCTCGTGCGGCATCATGCCAGCTGTGCTCTACCACCTTGCTAAGGGTCACGAATTTTCCGACATCAAGATTTTGCATGCCCTCGCAACTGGAGGTCTTGTGGGCAATATCGTGAAACAGAACGCCAGCATCTCAGGTGCCGATGTGGGTTGCCAGGGAGAGGTGGGCGTTGCATGCGCCATGGCCTCAGCCGCCGCTTGCCAAATTTTCGGAGGCAGTCCGGCACAGATTGAGTATGCCGCTGAAATGGGGCTTGAGCACCACCTTGGCATGACCTGCGATCCCATCTGCGGACTGGTTCAGATTCCTTGCATCGAACGCAACGCCTTCGCTGCCACACGTGCTCTCGACTCGAATCTCTATGCTACGTTTAGCGACGGAAAGCACCGCGTCAGCTTTGACCGCGTGGTGCAAGTGATGAAACAAACAGGTCACGACCTGCCCTCGCTCTACAAGGAGACGAGCGAGGGCGGACTGGCAAAGCTTTATACCTGATCTTTTCCCGATGTTCGTTTGTTCTTTACGGCTTTTATAGCGGCAAACAATACAATAAAGAATACGGTCCCCGTAAGGACGCCCGAAAAGTCGATAAGCACATCGGTGAATCGGGCGCTTCGTGCGGGGACAAAGTATTGGTGAAATTCGTCCGAACACGCGTAAAGGAAACCGCTTGCCGCCGCAGCTGCAGGTGTAAAGTATTTCGGCTTGTCAAATGTGGACAGAAAACCGGACATGTTAAATCCGAGAAGGGCGTATTCGCCGAAGTGTGCGAGTTTTCTTATTATATGATCTACTGCCGCAAAAATTTTAATGTCGGACAGATTTATTCCGAGCTTTCTGAAAAGTCCCCCGAAAAGACGTTCTATGAGCAGTCCGCTTGTGTCCGCCGATTTCGTTCCGTTCTGGGCTGACATAAAAAAAATCAGTATTGCCGTCAACACCGTGAACGTAAGGAAGATGTACCTTGATTTGTTTTTTTCTTTTTTCATTCAGTTTTTCCTCCGAACGGAATACAGTTTACCACATTTAACTCGAAAAAGCACTGTGTTTTTTAAAAAATCGGTCTTGTAATATTATTATTTTGTGTTAAAATATATTCGTTAAAATATGCAAAAAGGAAGAAGTATTGCGTTATGACAAAAATTGATATTTTCTCCGGTTTTCTCGGCGCCGGCAAGACCACGCTGATCAAAAAGCTGATCGCCGAGGCGTACACGGGTGAAAAGATCGTGCTGATCGAAAACGAGTTCGGTGAGATCGCCATCGACGGCGGCTTCCTCAAGGACTCCGGCGTGCAGATCAACGAGATGAACTCCGGCTGCATCTGCTGCAGCCTCGTGGGGGACTTTGCCGACGCACTGCAGAAGGTGCTGGCGCAGTTTCACCCCGACCGCATCCTCATCGAGCCCTCGGGTGTCGGCAAGCTCAGCGACGTCATCCGCGCGGTGCAGGGCGTGCAGTCCGATGAGCTGGTGCTCAACGGCTTCACGACTGTGGTCGACGCGAACAAGTGCAGGATGTATATGAAAAACTTCGGCGAATTTTTTAACGACCAGATAGAGCACGCTCAGACTATAATCCTCAGCCACACGGGTCTTGTCAGTGAAGAGAAAACCGCAAAAGCGGTTGAGATGATAAGAGAGCACAATGTAAATGCCGTTATAGTTACCACCGAGTGGGACAAGCTCAGCGGCGCACAGCTGCTTGAAGCCATGGAAAAGAAAAACATATCTCTCGAAGAGGAGCTTAAAAAGCTCAGCGAAGAAGAGACATGCCCCGTTTGCGGCGGACATCATCACGACCATGAGCATCATCACGACCATGACCATGACGAGCATCATCATGAGCATGAGCATCACCACGACCATGATCATGAGCACGAGCATCATCATGAACATGATGAGAACTGTACCTGTGGCTGCCACGATCATGACCATCATCACCATCACCATGCGGATGAAGTATTTACAAGCTTTGGTATGGAAACAGCAGCTGCTTATACAAAGGAAGATATCGAAGAGATCCTGAAGGCATTGGGTGATGAAGAAACCTATGGCATCGTACTGAGAGCCAAGGGTATGGTTGCAGATAAAGAAGGCGGCTGGATCTACTTTGACTATGTTCCCGAAGAGAGCAATGTCCGTGCAGGCAAGCCTGATGTGACCGGCAAGTTCTGTGTAATCGGCTCCAAGCTGAAGGAAGATGCTTTAAAGAAGCTGTTTGAGAGATAAACCGGAAGAGAGGAAATACTATGAAACCCGTATATATTATCAATGGATTTCTGGAAAGCGGAAAGACAGAATTTATATGCTATACACTGGGACAGCCTTATTTCCGGATCAAGGGAAGCACCCTTCTGATCGTCTGTGAGGAAGGAGAGAATGAATACAGTCAGGAGCTTCTGTCAAAAACAAAGACGGTTATGGAAGTGATCGAGGATGAGGAGAATTTCAATCCTTCCCATCTTCAGGAACTGGAAAAGAAATACAAGCCGGAAAGGATCATCATTGAGTACAACGGTATGTGGAACTTCAAGAATATGAAGCTTCCGTGGTACTTTACCGTAGAGCAGCAGATCACGATTATTGATGCATCAACCTTCCCAATGTACTACACAAACATGAAATCCCTGCTTGCAGAAATGCTCCGGAAATCCGAGATGATCATTTTTAACCGTTGTGACGGTATTGAGGATTTAAGCTCCTATAAGAGAAATGTAAAG
>OQVP01000086.1_pt1 | contig 30952 bp, 21 predicted proteins | sample 1691541 | NCBI WGS metagenome assembly OQVP01 (sample SAMN03418258, study PRJEB22391) | human gut metagenome | biome: human-gut; feature: organic feature; material: feces | host: Homo sapiens | place: Tanzania | collected 2013-01 | reverse complement strand
ACAGGATGGTACCTCAGCTGCAGGTAAAGTTATTGAAGCTTTCGGTAATGTGGTTATGGGTGGTAACTACACAGTAGGTATCATCGTATTTGCTATCTTGATCATCATTAACTTCCAGGTTGTAACCAAAGGTGCAGGTCGTATCGCTGAAGTATCTGCAAGATTTACCTTGGATGCTATGCCTGGCAAGCAGATGTCTATTGATGCTGACTTGAATGCTGGTATTATCGATCAGGATACAGCAAGACAAAGACGTATAGATGTTACAAGAGAAGCTGACTTCTATGGTTCCATGGACGGTGCTTCAAAATTCGTAAAAGGTGATGCTGTTGCAGGTCTTTTGATTATGTTAATCAACCTTGTAGGCGGTATTATCATCGGTACTTTCAATCACGGTCTATCTGTAGGAGAAGCAGCCTCAATCTTTGCCATCCTAACCATCGGTGATGGTCTGGTAGCACAGATCCCTTCCCTACTCTTATCTGTAGCATCAGCTATTATTGTGACCCGTCAGAGTAGCTCTAAACAGGAAATGGGACAGCAGGTTGTTACCGATCTGTTCTCAAAACCTAAGACTATGTATATCGTAGCATCTGTTTTAGCAGTGATGGGTGTAGTACCTGGTATGCCTCATGTAGCTTTCCTAATGTTAGCTTCAATTTGCGCCATTATCGGTGTAATTATTAAGAAACATAAAGAAGCATTAGAACTTAAGGCTAAAACAGAAGTACAAAAGGGGGGAGCTAAAGCTGGTGCTCCTAATGCTGAGCAAAAAGAACTGTCATGGGATGATGTATCTGAAGTTGATGTTATCGGCCTTGAAGTAGGTTACAGACTTATTCCTATGGTGGATAAAAATCAAAATGGTGAACTTTTAAATCGTGTAAAAGGTGTAAGAAAGAAGTTATCTCAGGATTTAGGCTTTTTAATTCCACCTGTACATATCAGAGATAATCTTGATTTAGGACCAAACTTCTACAGAATTACCATCATGGGCGTAACCTTCGGTGAAGCTGAAATTCAGCCAGAGCGCGACATGGCAATTAATCCAGGTCAGGTATTCGGTGACATACCTGGTCTTAAGGCAAAAGATCCTGCCTTTGGTCTTGATGCAGTTGCGTATGGAAAAACTAGTAGAGGGACTTTCTACAATTGTATATAGTATGGAGAGGGCAAATATAGAGAGGTTGGATACAGTTGAGTCCGTAAAGAATATTTCTGATATTATTAAAGAGACCGCTATAAGTGCAGAAAAGGTAAAAGAAGTTGCTGTAAAACTATTGGAAAATGTAGATAAGTTAAATAATACATCGGATACTTTAGGGGAAAATATGGAAGATTTAAAGGCAGAAATAGAAGAATTTATAATTTAATACTCTAATAAAGCGGAATGTAGTACAGATAAAAGAGAGACTACATTCCGCTTTATTTTAAAATATATCAGATATCCTCTTCGTCGTCGATAATATCGTGGAAAAGCCTAACGCAAAACACAGGTATGTTTTATGTGGAAATTAAAGGATTCATTATGAGGGAGTAAAGATAAGTGTTTGTAATATTTGGTCTGTTTTTATGAAAGGAAGGTAAGGATGGATGTTTACAGCTAAGGATAAAGAGATGTTGGGGAATCCGTATTTCAACATTATAACGGAGAACCCTGTGATGTATGAGGTACAGTCAAAGAACACTGGTCATTATTGGGTGATAATGCCTCTTATAGACCATAAGTTTAAATATGTCAGATTGATGCATAAGTACAAGAAGGAGCATGAATACCATGAGCAGACAACAACGGCATCAGTTTTGGATGCAGTATTAGAGATTATCTGTCATGATGACTACAAGCTTCACACCAAAAATCCAATCTTTGAACAGTTCGTTCAGCAATAGAGAAAAGGTAAATAAAAACCCATGAAGCTATATTTTATGATAGAATGAAAATACCAAACTCAAGAGGAGGAATAATCATGGTAAAACGTGTAAAGAGACTTATGATCGCGGCATCTCTTCTTATGCTGTTGAGTGCCTGTGGTAAGGCAGAAGCAGATCTGCCAGGTACGGAGACAGAGGTAGAGGTACAGGAGGAACAGACACAGGAGGATCTGGAGGATCCGTCTGCCATGGGTAAAGAAGAAACGACCGGACAGGAAGAAGAAGGCACCGCAAAGGCAGGTAAAGATTCAGAAACATCAGCAAATTCAGAGACTACGGAGATTCCGGACGATGCCGTGATGATTCAGGATGTGGCGGTACGGCTCCTTAGCGTAGAAGTGGATGAAAATATCGGACTGATGCGGAGAACCTTTGAAGCATATGGTGACCAGGCTGTGATTGAGAAAATTTTCCGGGGAAGCAATACGGTTATGGAAAAGGATGCACAGAAAGTAACTGTGACAGAAACAGCCTTTTTTAATAGTGTGGATGAAGTATGGAAGCTGTCCTGCCTTCTCGATGGAGAGAGTGCGGAATACACCTTTGAGGAAGGACAGATAACGGCGATGGAACAGAAAGAATTCACAGCAGCTACAGATAGCGGCAATCAGGCCGAAGTGATTCTGACTCCTTATGGGGTATGGATTCAGAGTGTGGACAACTGGATGGTGATGTCGGAGGCTTATCAGTTTACGGCAGAGCTTGCAGATGGAAGTGAGGATGAAATTGTAATTCTGCCGCTTACCAGAAGCCGGCAGGCACGAAGTCAGGAGATGAAGGAGCTTCCGTACCTGGGCGATGGCTATGTGCTTGGAGAAGAGCTTCAGGATGAAAATGGTGATACCCGGGGCGGCAGATTTATTTTCTTCGAAGAAGTTTCACTGGATGATGTGGTGGATGTACATATCTACCAATAGAATCAATAAGAACAGGAGAACATTATGGGATTATTTCATTGGGGAAAGAAATTTGGAAAGGAATAAACTTATGAGGGTTATGGAATACATCAGAGAGCACCGGGAGGATGAAAATCCGTTTGAGTGCGTGATTCTGCCGGATGGAAGTGTGGATGCGCCTGTACCGTCCCATATTGAGAAGCTGGCACAGATTGCGGGAGAGGACAAGATCTCTTTAAATAAGAAGATGGAGAAAAATATGGAGCCGTTGTTTTTCATGGTGGAGTATACGGGATGTATGCTCGTCTGGGAAACAAGGGTGGTAGAACCGTCCCATCCAACGAAAGAGCAGAAAGAAACGCTGGAGCTTCTTTATGATGCAGCGATGCTTTCTCCAGGACTTAAGAAGGAGCAGGCAGGACCGGAGTATGAGGCCTGTGTCAGACGGGTGAAAGCAGATGAGTTGCCATGCATATGAGAAAATGATCCAGTGGATCATTTTTGGAGTGAAGGAATTCATATCGTAACAGTTCAGCCATGCCCATTCATAAGCTGCCGGATGGTACAGATTGGCTGACAAATATACGTGTTTTCCGGCAGCTTATTTCATGTCGGGCGTCCGCCCTATAGAAATGATTGTATAAGCTGCCCTTAGTGAGCAAGCTCCCACGGTCATCTTACACAATCATTTCTGCATGACTGAACTGTAACACCCATATTGACAAGAAACCGATATACTGTTTATAATAACTTAGAACAAAGGCGTTCTTATATGCACGATAGAAATCGATGGATATAGGGATGCCTTTACGCATTTTATAGGGAAATTTACATTTTTAAGGAAAACAGAAAGGACACAGCTTATGAAGAAGGGTTATACGAAGGAAGACATTTTAAGAATGGTAGAAGAAGAGGATGTGGAGTTTATCCGTCTGCAGTTTACCGATATGTTCGGATGCCTGAAGAACATGGCGATTACCGTAAGCCAGTTGGAGAAGGCGCTGAACAACCAGTGTATGTTTGACGGCTCCTCCATTGAAGGGTTTGCAAGAATCGAGGAATCGGATATGTATCTTTATCCGGATCTTGATACCTTTACGATTCTGCCCTGGAGACCGCAGCCGGGAACCGTTGCAAGACTGATCTGTGATGTATACAGGAGCGATGGAACACCGTTTCAGGGAGATCCGAGACAGGTGCTGAAAAAGGCAGTTGCCCATGCGGCAGAGCTTGGCTATGAGTTCGAGGTCGGACCTGAGTGTGAATTCTTTTTATTTAATGTAGACGAAAACGGAAGACCGAGCACAGAATCCTATGAGCAGGCAGGCTATTTTGATCTGGATCCGCAGGAAATCGGTGAAAATGCAAGACGTGACATGGTTTTAACTTTGGAGGATATGGGACTTGGTGTGGAAGCCTCCCATCATGAGGCAGCTCCTGCCCAGCATGAAATTGATCTGAAATATGATGAAGCAATTTCAACAGCGGATAACCTGATGACCTTTAAGATGGCGGTCAAGACGATTGCAAAGCGTCATGGACTGCATGCGACCTTTATGCCCAAACCGAAGTTCGGCATTAACGGCTCCGGTATGCATATCAATATGTCCCTGAATCGTGACGGACAGAACATCTTTAATGACCCGTCCAGTGAACTGGGATTAAGTAAAGAAGCTTATTATTTTATGGGTGGAATCATCCGTCATATGAAGGGGATGACCCTGATTACCAATCCGCTTGTAAACTCCTATAAAAGACTGGTGCCCGGATATGAAGCACCGGTTTATATTGCGTGGAGTGCAAGCAACCGGAGTCTGGCTGTGCGTGTGCCGTTTGCACAGGGAGCGGGAAGCCGTATTGAGCTCCGGTGTCCGGATCCGGCAGCCAACCCTTATCTGGCACTTGCTGTATGTCTGGAAGCAGGACTCCAGGGAATTATTAAGAAGATTGAACCTCCGAAGAGCGTAGACTGTAATATTTTTGCCATGAGTGAGGAAGAAAAGGCAGTGAAGAATATTGAAGCTGTGCCGGATTCACTGGATGAGGCGATGGAGGAATTCGAAAAGGATACCTTCGTGCAGGAGATTTTAGGAGAGCACATGGCGAAGAAATATCTGGCAGTGAAGAAGCAGGAATGGGCAGAATACCGTGAACAGATTACCGACTGGGAGACGAAGAAATATCTGAACCAATTCTAGAGGGGAGATCCGGAGATGGGTAATATTATCATTACATTTCTCAGGATAAATGATGCTCAGTTTATCAGGAATATCCTTCGAGGCGAGGATATAGTGATGAAGAGCACAGGAAGTCAGTTTCGTTCTTGGTGTTACGTAGAGGATTGTGTGTCAGCCCTATTGTATATCCTGTTAGATGGCAAGACAGGGGAGGCATATAATATTGCAGACAATACTTCTAATATATCAATCCGTGAACTCGCAGAAATGATAGCGGAGATAGGCAATAGAAAGGTTATCATGCAGCTGCCTGACGATGCAGAGAAGGCTGGTTACAATGTAGTGACCAAGTCGGTATTCTCCACTGCCAAGCTGGAAACATTGGGATGGAGAGTCAAAGAAGGAGACATGAAATCAAAAATGAAGAAAACTATAAGTAAGTGTTCATAATTATTTATAATAATAACAGCATCACCTACCATAGTATCTATAACCTCATATAACAGTTACGTAAGCCCCGCTACGCGCCTTTATATCTGAGATTATATCTACCATACTATTTAATACTCTTAAATATAAAAATAATTAAGAACACCTACTTATCATCTTTTGTGTTCTAACCCTAATGACCGATTTGGGTTTATACGAGGTGAGCAATGAGGTCCTCACGGTCGCCAGCAAGCATATCAATGACAGGAATCTCTACCATAGTGTAGCAACCTGGCTGCTGACGCATTGAAGCACGTGCCACATTGACGAGCACCTGTGCTGTGAGAGCAGGATTGTTTATCTTCATATTAAACTCGAAGAGCTGATTGTGGGTCTTTCCACTTACGCCCTTACGGGTGAGGTTTACGCCATGACCCACGTCATTGAGGGCATCTACGCTCTCCACCTGGAACACATGAGTCTCATCATTAGCGAAATATGGGTCAGCCTTGATAGCCTTTGTAACCTCAGCGAGGTCTGCACCTTCCTCCAATTCTACATATACCATACGGCGATGAATACCTTCACCCACAGGAATAGTCATGGAGAGAGCGTCCTTCACGCCAGCCTTTGAGCGTACGCAGACGGAGTGTCCCATAGAGCGACCTGGTCCGAAGTTCGTGTAAGACAAGCCCTTAGGAGCGAGGCTCTGCATCAATGTGCGGACGATGGAGTCGGAACCTGGATCCCATCCTGCTGAGATTACAGCCACAGCTCCATGCTCCTTAGCCAGAGGCATGAGGGCAGCACGATAATCCACGATGGATGTGTGGATGTCGAATGAGTCAACAGTATTGATTCCCATAGCGAGATACTTCTTAGCATATTCCTCGCAAGAGCGTGTAGGAGTAGCAAGGATAGCTACGTCCACGTCCTTCAGTTCGGTAATATCCTTTACCACATCATATTGTTGGAGTTCTACAGGCTTGTTTTCAGCACCATTACGACGAACCACACCAGCTATTTCAAAATCCTCTGAAGCCTCAAGAGCCTCAATGGCATATTTGCCTATATTGCCGTAACCTACTACGGCTGCACGAATCTTTTTCATATTATTATGTTGTTAGTATTTTAATTTGCGGTGCAAAGGTACAAAAAAAATAACAAACCATCATTTCTTTTCATGCGAAATATTGTTATCGCTTCACAAGAAATGACGATTTGTTATTTTCAAACCTCATAATAAGGCACTTTGTAAAATTTTATCCTTATTTTAATGCTAAATAATCACAATTATAAGTTTCATACTTCGCATTATGAATTACGAATCATGAATTATACATTATGCTTTAAGAATTACGAATTATGAATTATGCATTATGAATTAAGAATTATTCACTCCCTCCTCTTCTTTCTTCTTAGCAAGATATTCAGGAAGCGCCATACCAGCCTGTTCGAAGAGATCCTGGAGTGGAGGAACGCTCTTCATAAGTCCGCTGAGGAAGTTGGCAGTAGAACCAGTGCCGTTTTCTCCTTTGCCGGAATCCCATACGGTGACCTTGTCGATGTTTATTCCCTTGATAGCTTCCACCTGAGTCTTGACGAGTTCTGGGAGCTTTTCGAGAAGGAGGAGAGTATAAGCCTTTGTGGCATCGCCACCAGCCGCCTGTATCATCTTGTCGTAACCCTGTGCCTGCTTGTTGAGGATTTCGAAGAGACCACGCGCTTCTGCCTCCATCTTAGCAAACTGAGCATCTGCTTCACCACGTGCATTGACGCGTACTTTCTCTGCTTCAGCCTCAGCCTCTATGATCTTACGCTTCTTTTCAATCTCCTGAGACACAAGGACATTGGCAGACTGAGTGGCACGCTCACGCTGAGCACGCGCCTCTTCCGCCTTTTCTTCTGCAGAGTACGCCTCTTCGAGAGCCTTGGCTGATGCCACCTTCTCTGCTGCGATAGCCTTACGCTGAGCCTCAGCCTCACGCTCACGACGGTCTGCATCTGAATTTGCAATCTGCACCTTTGCCTCATTCTCACCCTGCACAGCCTGAGCATTAGCCTCGGCAGTACGGATACGGGTCTCACGGTTAGCCTCTGCTTTACCGATTTCACCAATCTTCTCCTGCTCTGCCACGCGCACTTTTGCCTCGTTGATGGCCTTTGCGGCTGCCTCCTGACCGAGAGCTTCGATATATCCAGACTCGTCATTGATGTCAGTGACGTTGACATTGATGAGTCGGAGACCTATTTTCTTGAGTTCCACCTCTACATTGCTGGATATTGCATCCAGGAATTTGTCACGGTCACAATTCAGTTCCTCAATGCTCATGGTGGCGATAACGAGACGCAACTGACCGAAGAGGATGTCGCGTGCAAGCTCCTGTATCTGTCCGGCAGTGAGACCGAGAAGTCGCTCTGCTGCCGCTGTCATGCTCTCTTCATCGGTAGAAATACCGACTGTGAAGCGACAAGGCACATCTACACGGATGTTCTGACGGGAAAGGGCATTGGTAAGATTGGCGTCAATGCTGATAGGAGTAAGCGAGAGATATGCGTAATCCTGGATGATAGGGAGCACGAAAGCGCCTCCACCATGCACACATTTTGCTGATTTCTTTGAACTACTGCTGCCATAGATGACAAGAATCTTGTCGGATGGACAGCGACGATAACGATTGATAAGGGCTGCAAAGAGCACTACTACGACTACTACTGCTGCTACGATTACTGTCATTTCATTCATTGTTGGGTTTGGGTTTTAGGTTTGTTGGGTTTGGGTTTTAGGTTGTTAGTTGTTGTTAACTGCCGTAAAAGCGGCAGACGCTGTGGCTTGCTTATTGCGGAACTACGCACACTGTGCTTCCTTCCACTGCTTCTACCTTCACTTTTGCTCCGGTAGGGATTTCATCACCATTGGAAATGGCGTCAAGCTCATGGATGCTGCCATTGATGCTTATCTGTATCTTTCCCTTTCCTTTGCCTTTTTCCGGGATGCGGAGATAGACATCAGCGGTCTTTCCCACGCAGTCCGCTATCTTGTAGGCACCGTTCGACTCCAGTTTCTGCAGTTTCCTGCGCATGAAGACATAGGCATAAGCGAATGCCAAGCCTATTACTATAGCGACGAAATAGAGCAATGCCTTGCTGGAAATGTCGTTGGCGAAACTTACTCCTGCCCATCCGAAACCGACAAAGAAATTCACAAGCGAGCGAATGGAGAAAAGGCTGAGACCGCCTCCCACATCCATTGTGTCGCCATCTGCAATATCGAGGTCCATAGCATCGTGGGCATCCATGCCTATAAGGGTGAGGATAGCCTGGACTGCAAAGACCGCTGAACTAATAATTGCACAGCCCCAAAACACTTGCATCGTGGGGTCTAATGCGAGATACCATTCTTGCATAGGATTTAGTTATTTGATTGTTATTTATGATAATGATGTCCTTGATGGGCGAGGGCTGGTGGTCGGGCGTGTGATATCCTACGGTAAAAGCCGTTGGCACAGGGGCTCCATCTGCTGAAATGATTCTGAAAGCCGTTGGCACAGGGGCTATCGTTGCTGGGATGCTAATGAAAAAAGTCGCTGATACTGTGGCTTTTGCTGAGATTCCACACATCCGACTACCAGACTTACGTATCCATTTCGGAACTAATTCTTAAACGAATGGATAGGAGCTGGTATTCTTCCTCCCCTATCTACAAAGCGATTGCAAGCAAATGTATTGACAGGCATGATAGGAGCATAGCCCAAAAGGCCGCCAAACTCCACGGTGTCACCCACCTTCTTGCCGATGACAGGAATGATGCGGACCGCTGTTGTCTTCTGGTTTACCATGCCTATAGCCGACTCATCCGCGATGATACCAGCGATAGTAGTGGCTGATGTATCACCAGGAATGGCTATCATGTCCAGTCCTACGGAGCATACGCAGGTCATTGCCTCCAGTTTCTCGATGGTGAGAGCACCAATCTTCACTGCATCTATCATGCCCTGGTCTTCTGAAACCGGGATGAAAGCACCGGAAAGTCCGCCCACATACGAACTTGCCATTACGCCGCCTTTCTTCACTTGGTCATTGAGCATAGCGAGGGCAGCCGTAGTTCCTGATGCTCCAGCATATTCCACTCCCATACAATGCAGGATATCAGCGACGCTATCACCTACAGCTGGAGTTGGAGCAAGAGAGAGATCGATGATGCCGAAAGGAATGCCGAGACGCTTGGATGCCTCCTGTGCCACCAATTGACCTACGCGAGTAATCTTGAATGCAGTCTTCTTAATGGTCTCAGAGAGGGTCTCAAAGTTGGCAAGTCCGCCGTCAGCAAACTTATCCATCTGCTCAAGAGCACACTTCACCACGCCTGGTCCTGATACGCCCACATTGATAATAGCTTCTGCTTCGCTCACTCCGTGGAAGGCACCTGCCATAAATGGATTGTCGTCAGGAGCATTGCAGAGCACTACAAGCTTAGCGCAACCCAATGAATCAGAGTCCTTTGTGGCTTCAGCTGTCTGCTTGATGATGTCGCCCATGAGGCGCACTGCGTCCATATTGATGCCAGTCTTTGTGGAACCGACATTGACACTGGAGCAGATAAAGTCAGTGCAAGCAAGAGCTTGAGGGATAGAGCGGATGAGAAGTTCATCGCTTTTTGTCATTCCTTTGCTCACCACAGCAGAGTAGCCACCGAGGAAATTGACTCCAACCTCCTTGGCTGCCTTGTCCAATGTCTTGGCTATCTGGACGTAATCTCCTGGTATTCTGCAACATGCTGCTCCTACAAGGGAGATAGGAGTGATGCTGATGCGCTTATTGACGATAGGAATAGCAAACTCGCGGCTTATCTCTTCACCTGTCTTTACAAGGTCTTTGGCGAGAGTAGTTATCTTGTTGTAAATCTTTTCGCACGTCACGTCCAATGACTTATCGGCACAGTCGAGCAGACTGATGCCCATAGTAATGGTGCGCACATCAAGATTTTCCTGCTCGATCATCTTGTTGGTTTCGAGCACTTCTGATATATTTATCATAGAATATCCTTGATTAAAGTTTGTATTAAGTATGTAATCAGAATTTTTTTTATAATAATGAAAAGCATTTCAATTCTCTATTCATTATCTAAAAGCTATTGATTACCTACTGATATAAAGACGAAATGCTGGAATTTCTGCCCTTATATAACGAATTAAAACATACAGTCAGACACACCTTAGATGCGGTGCATCTTGTCAAAAATATCCTCCAACTGGCATTTTACCTGCACTCCGAGATCACCGCCGATGTTGGCAAGGTCTGAAGCCACTTCGTCGAAGGCCTTATTGCATCGGGTCATATCGACGATCATCATCATATTGAAGTACTCCTGCACAATGGTCTGTGAGATGTCAAGGATGTTTATCTGACTATCAGCCAGATATGAACATACTTTGGCAATGATACCTACCGTATCCTTACCTACTACTGTGATAATTGCTCTTGTCATAGTTATTTGTTTTTTGGGTTGTTTCTATATATAGTAAGTATGCAGTCAAATCTGTTTTTACGTTCTTGACCGACCACTTATGATGGTTTTCACTTGCTCATAGCCACGCAGACCTTGTTCTGGAAAGCCTTTGCATGGGCAGCACGAAGCACTCCCTGATTGATGATACAGAAGGCGAGCATGTGTCCATTGGCAGCTTTCACGTAGCCTGCAAGGCTGCTTATGCCAGAGAGAGTGCCTGTCTTGGCATGCACATTACGCGCTGCTGAAGTGCCTTTCATACGCTTTTCGAGAGTGCCATCCACTCCTGCCACCGGCAATGCTGAGTAGATATGATTGAATATGGTGCTATTCACGTAAGCATAGCGCAGGAAAGCAATCTCAAGTTCGGCAGAAAGATAATTGTAGAGCGAGAGTCCGGAACCGTCAGCTATACGATAATTCGCTGGATTGAGGTGCATCTTGCGCATCAGATTCTGCGTAATCTTCCTTGCTCCAGATGCTTTTGCTGGCAGACTATACGTGGCAGCTGTCTGATAAAACATGCTTTCTGCATAAAGATTATCGCTGTCCTTCATCATCTTCACCAATATCTGGTCGATGGAATGCGAACGTGTGCAAGCCAATTTGCATGACGGTGGAGCCGTTTTCTCACCTATCACACCATCAAAAACGATACCAGCCTTCTCCAGTTCTGTCAGAAACTGGTCCATAAGTCTGTCCTTACGGGAGTAGAGAGTGGGCGTCAACACCGGGTTGTCATCATCCCAACACCAGCCTTCACCTAAGAGATCACGGTCTTTCATCGACTTATCTGCATAGATATTGCCATGTATCGAGTCGATGCCCAATGACTTTAGCGACTCTACAAAGGCGAGAATATCGTCACGATTAAATCTTGGATCCATGCCACCGACAAGATATACGTCGCCATTTAGAGTGTGAATAGAGTCTATTACCTCTCCATTGTATCGCAGGCGTGTCTTGAATTGGTAGGAACCACCAAGCTTATCGAGGGCTGTAATCGCCGTTATCAGTTTCATGGTAGATGCAGGTCGCATGGTCTGACGATGGTTATGGGTGAACAACACCGAGTCTGAAGTGAGATCATAGACCATCATTCCCAACTGCGACTGATTGAGAAAATCGCTTTTCTCGATTATAGTCGTAAGATGACACTGCAGTGATTGCGGCCACGGAAGCGAGTCATTAGGAATGGTATCAGTGATTTCTGCCGCCAAAGAGTCTGCTATCACGTCAGTAATCGTATCTGAAACCAATGTGTCTGCTTCGACTACGATAAGGCTATCAGCATTATTTCGTCCCTGAATGGATAGAGATGCCAGCAATAGAATCATCAATATGGCGAGCTTACGCGCGTACATATATATATATAGTACTGGAGTTGCCATGCAAGGACTATGATAAAGCGCCCTTTTCATCTGCCGTTGACGGAGTGGAAGCGTCAGCCAATGAAGGCTGGCGCTGAGATTTGGGATAGATTTCTTGGATATGTATTTGGTGTATTTATTCAATATCTTTCCTTTCTTGCTTTATTTATGTGGATAATCAGTGGTGAAGTGAAGACCACGGCATTCCTTTCTCTCGATGGCAAAGCGAGTGATGAGGTAAGCCACATTTATCATATTGCGGAGCTCACAGATGTCCTTTGTCGCCTTTACACGCTTGAAGAGCTGTTCGGTTTCTTCGTAAAGAACGTCCAGACGGGTCCATGCTCGGCGCAGACGGAGGTTTGAACGCACGATGCCTACATAGTTTGACATAATCTGTCCCACCTCTTTCACGCTCTGAGTGATAAGCACTTTCTCCTCATTAGTCATGGTTCCTTCGTCATTCCATTCAGGAACGAGGGTATTAAAGTCATATTCATCCACATGTTCGAGGGAATGACGGGCAGCAGTTTCGGCATAGACGACAGCCTCAATGAGCGAGTTGGAGGCAAGACGGTTGCCACCATGCAGACCGGTACATGAGCATTCACCGATAGCATAGAGCCTTTTGATGCTGGAACATCCATTCAAGTCCACCTTGATGCCACCGCACATGTAGTGTGCTGCCGGGCGAACAGGAATGTAATCCTTAGTGATGTCGATGCCAAGGGTAAGACATTTCTGATAGATATTTGGGAAATGATGGCGTGTTTCAGCAGGATCCTTGTGCGTAACGTCGAGACAAACGTGGTCAATACCATGCTTTTTCATCTCCTTATCAATGGCACGAGCCACAATATCACGCGGTGCAAGACTGAGACGCTTATCATATTTCTCCATGAAAGATTCGCCATTAGGCAAGCGAAGAATGCCTCCGTAGCCACGCATAGCCTCAGTAATGAGGAAAGCAGGATGCGTTTCACCCGGTGAATACAATGCTGTAGGATGGAACTGCACGAACTCCATGTCGGCAACAGTGCCCTTAGCACGATATACCATCGCCTCTCCGTCGCCTGTGGCAATGATAGGATTGGTAGTGGTCTGATAGACAGCACCACATCCTCCGGTACACATCAGTGTCACTTTGGAAAGATATGTATCTACTTTCTGTGTCTCAGGATTGAGCACATAGGCTCCATAACACTGTATATCCTTGCTTCTTCTGGTCACGGTAACGCCGAGATGATGCTGAGTAATGATTTCCACAGCGAAATGATTCTCCTTCACTTCGATGTCAGGATTGCTCTTTATGGCTGCGATAAGTCCGCGCTGAATCTCAGCACCGGTGTCATCAGCATGATGAAGTATGCGGAATTCAGAGTGTCCTCCCTCGCGATGGAGGTCAAACTGTCCGTCTTCCTGCCTGTCAAAGTTGACGCCCCACTCCACCAATTCCTTGATTTGAGACGGTGCCATGCGAACTACTTGCTCGACAGCAGCACGGTCTGATATGAAGTCACCAGCAATCATGGTGTCTTCTATGTGCTTCTCGAAGTTGTCAACAATCAGGTTCGTCACCGACGCCACACCGCCTTGAGCGAAAGAGGTGTTAGCTTCATCCAGTGCCGTCTTACAAATAAGGCAGACTTTTCCTTTCTTTGCTCTTGCTATTTTGAGAGCATAACTCATACCAGCCACTCCTGCGCCGATGATGAGGAAATCATATTTGTAAATCATATTATTATGTTGTTATGTTGTTTTTTTGTTTCTTATTCTTGGGATATCCGCCGGTAACGCGGCGGACACAGTGGCAAGGGGGAGGGATTGCGCCCTATCTTGGCAGAGGGAACGACGCTATCTTGGCAGCGTTGCGCCCTATCTTGTCAGAGAGAACTTCATGGAAAGTCCGAAATCCTGCGTTGTGGTAGGATAACTGCTGGAAGAAAGCAGCGGAGTATTCGTCTGACAATTGTAATAGAAGCTCATTGTGAGCAATCGAGAGAGTGTATAGTCAGCCATTAAGCTAAGCTTTAATGCCTTATTACCACTGCTTGCATTCGATGACACCGTAGCTATATCGCGCGTTATCGCCGCTTGATTGCGCAGACTAAAGTCGAATCGCAGATTCAAATCATGATTGAAAGAATTCTTCTTATTATTCTTTGCCTTGGCTTTGCTGTCATTATCATCGCCAGCCCCTCTACTATTATTTCTTCCTTTCACTGTCCTTGACTTTGTTCCGGTGAAGAAATTGAAGTCATTTATCTTATATCCCAATCCGAGCACCCAGTCATTTGACGTTGTCTCATTGAGCTGTACGCTCGTCATAGAGAGGTTGAGGACACGCGTTTTGCGGTATTCCATCTTGACAGTCATATTATTCTTGAGTGTCACATCAATGCCAAGGAGTGGTGAGAACGACTCATTGATGCTGACTTGTGACACATTAAACATACTGCTTGGGCGCGGAATGGCAATACCCTGCGTATTATCCACGATGAAACCGCAGTCTCCCATATACTCCATGAATGACGTAAAGGAGCTGTAAGAGCCGACAGCATAAATGCTTTTGTAAGAATGATTGATGCTGACACTCTTGAATTTGTCCTGGAACCACGTGAGCTGACTGAGTCCATTGTATCTTATAGTCCAGTTAGGGAGAAGCTTTGACAGTGCAGGGAATATGCTATTAGTACCCATTCCGGTGTAAGCCTTGAGGAAAGCAGGCACCATCACGTCAGCACTATACTTATCCACTCCCGCTTCATAGGTCTTTCCGTCAGTTCCTACGAGCGTGCTTGCGAATTTCTTTCCTTCAAATTCCGTACCACGAGGATACTTTGCATCCGCATATTGCGACTCAACGATGGCCTTATATCCATCCAATGACTTGCAGAACTTTTCGAAAGTGGCAGACTTATATCCATTATTAGCATTGCCCATACCCTCGAATGCCGACTTGACAGAGATGGTAGTCATGGTGAAAGTGCCACTGAGCGAAGTAGGATTGCCTTGATACATATACTGTATAGACTTGCCTTTAGTCTCTGTACGCACTGCATTGAGATCGATTTTGAGATTACGTATCGGCTCAAGAGTAGCTGTCAACTTGAAATCGCGAGTGTGATTGGTAGTCACAGGGGTAGCTACAGCCTCATCATTGAGCAGCCAATGGTTTTCCAAAGCCTTGTCAACGTATGAATCTCCTACAAATCCGAAGGCGAAATCAAGACCTGGAGCGAAAGCGTCCGCTATCTTCTTCTGACCAAAGGCGTCGCCTACAGAAGGCATAAAGCCTGGCAATGACATGGAGTATTGGTCGCGATAGGACACTCCGACATTGCGCACCATCATGAGGAAGCGTGACACTGACTGCGCTGTGCGGTACCAACTCTTATTATCGAGTGGCTCTTTTGCAAGCACAGAGACCTTGATTTTGACTGTGGAATCAGCGCGATTAAAGACCTTAATCTTATTATCGTCCACCACTTTATACTTAATGTCGATGAGTTTACCGTCGGCATTGCGTGCTGAAACGATGAGTCTTCTGGTCTTTTTGCCGTGCGACAAGATGATGGCAGTATCAGCCTTGATGGATATTTCCCTTTCAAAAGCCTTGCTATTCTTAGGCAAAGCCTTCTTCGCCTTGTCGTCTTTATCTTCCTTATTCTTATTCTGAGTCTTTGCAGGCTTAGGCTGATTTCTCCTTATAGCCTTCTTGAATCGGTCGTTAGCATTCTTGAGGAACGGCACATGAGCATAGAGTTTCTCCATATCGAATGTGCCATTGAGGTTTACGAGTCGGTTCATTCCGATGGTATTGCCGAGCGAAGTGCCGTCTTCGAGGTCGGTGCCTCGCTGCCAATTATAAGAAGACTGATACTTGACATCAGCTGTTACCCAGTTGAAGATAGGGATAAGATTGAGCGGCAACTGATAAGACGCCGTCACGCTCTGCTGATAATCGAGCGGAGTACCTAAGTTCTTGATACTTGTCCAGACAGAGTCTTTCCACGCTTCGTATCGATCCGGGTATAGTTCCTTATTGATTTGAGTATAAGGTTCTTCGATTTCGGCATGAGTAGCGCTTTGGAAACTGAATCTAAGATTGCGGGTGAGATCCCAACGAAGCTGAAATTCTCTATTCCAAAGGAACTGTGAAGAGAACGTAGCAGGAATGGAATTACTATTTCCGAGGTCCTCAAGGTCACGCTCCTGCAACTCATAATAGTTGCGGGTCATTTCGGTATTGAATCCTATATTCTGCGGAAGCCAGTTGAGTCCGAACTTCTTTAGTATGTCATAATACTTTGATTTGCTCTTTATCTTCTTGAAAGGCTCAATCGGCTTATATACAGGTGTCCAAGAATAAGCCATGCTTCCGCGCCAGTTGACCTCATTCTCATAGACGGTAGTCTCGCCATCTGTATGTGTATGTGAATGGCTATATGAGAATGTGAAGTTAGCTGGATCGTAAGGCATAGGGTGACGCTTGGTGGCGATACCTACCTTAACACCCGACAATGAGAAATTCTTTGTCACGTTCTTCATGACAGCAATGCTCTCGATAGAGTCTCTCTCGTGCTTGTCGGCAGCAGCATCGAGGGCGTCATCGAGTCGCATATCAGTGTCGAGCGGATTGTATTTAGGCGAAGTACGCTCACGAGTAATGCTGTAATACAATGGCACCTGAACCTTAGCTTTATCAGGGAAGAACTTACCAAGCTCAAGATTGGTGGTGAAACTGTAAGTGGCATAGTTGTCAGTGGAGCGAGATGCTACGCTTTCTTCGAGTCCTCCAAATCCTTCGCTGACGTATTTGCCTGTGGCATTGATGCTTCCAAGGTCAGAAAGCTGTACATTGAGATTGCCTTGTGCAGCCCATCCGCCAGTATTCTCAGGGTCGAGGAGTCTCATTTCATTGACCCAAACCTCTCCGCTCTTCTGACTACCGGACAGATTTCTTACACCAATAATCATGGTCTTTACCTCTCCGAGCGTAGGATTTCCGAGAATGGTAATCTTATTCTTCGGATTGTCATCGTCATAAGCGGTAAATTCCACGTTGTAAGACGCTCTTCCCTCAGCCTTAGCCATGTTACGAGCCTTCTTCAAGGCAGTAAACAGAGCAAGACGAATATTGAGCATATTCTCTTCAGGCCATACTTTCTTACAGTCAGCGAGGGAATAAGTGCTGTATTTCGTGCCTTCCGGCGCAGGAGTGAGCTTCAATGGTATCTCATACTCATAGTAATTGCTCTTATAGTCGGAACCAAGACGAATGAAAAGCGCAAGCTGATCGTCCTTGAGATTAGTGGTATTATGCTCTAAAGCGTTGGCATGCACGAACATCTGAAGGCGCTTATACTGTCTCACATCGAGCGTCATGTTCTTATATACCGCCTTTGCCTCGCCAGTGGAGAGATTATTGACCACGATGTCCATAGACTGTTCGTTCTGCTCTCTGAGCTGTGGCTGTGACGGATCGACTACTCTTGAGATGCCAGGAGGCAAGACATAGTTGACAGGAAGCTTATCATTATTCTCCTCAATATTTACAGCGCTGACGTTTATAGTACCGGTATTAGCGGCAGAAGGGTTAAGATTCTGCTCATAAACGCGCCACTCTCCTCTTACGAGGTCAAGGCTTGCGAAGCGGAGAACGATAGGATTTTCAAAATTAGTCATAAACATACGCATGAAACGTATGCTGGTGAAGTCAGAGATATTGCCAAATCGCTGGCGTCCCTGACCGTCAGGTGTCTTCAGAGGTATGCGGAACAGATACCATGTAGCCTCTTCCGTCTTGCCATTACGCAGTCCTACGGAAGCCACACGCTTATCTACGATGAAGTTTTTGCCCACTTCGAGGTCTTCATCGCGCACAGACACCTTGTACTGATAATATTTCTCAGTCTCGTTGAGGGTATAATCCTGATTGATATCCTCCACGTCCGGTGTTGTCTTGTATGATGTATCGTAACGCTCTGAGCGTGTCTCGCTGTCGGGAGAGTTGCCCTGCGGATTGTTGATATACTTGTAACGATCGAGGATAGACGCCTGCATACGATCCCATTTGTCTCCTCTGAAATAGACATAGTTATCATTTGCCGGGTCAGCATAGATGGAATCAAATATCTGAGGTTCCACCTTTGCCCTTGCAGTCTCGATGAAAGGCTGATAACTCTCGAAGGTCTGCTCCTCATCATCGGTGAGACCATTGAGTCCTACGTCCTGCTTAGCTCTTGAGCCACTGGACGTTGCGAAAGCATAAGTGACCATACTCTGCTGTGGAACCTTGCCCCACTGAGTGAAAGTGTATTGGTCTTTTCCATCCACAGACATTCCACTCTCATAGAATTTCTTTCCATCATGAAGAATATCCTCTGACATTTCGCCGAGATTGAAATAGAGGTCGCCGCCATACTGGGATGCCTTACCCTCACGACGAGTGTAGATGAATGGGTCGAGCATCCAGAATTCGATGTACTCAATGTTTGCAGCCTCAAAGTCAGGGCTGTCTAACTTGCGCATCATACCGCCCCATGAGTCCTGCGGACGTTCGAGAAGTCCCTTGGAAGTGAGGTTAGGAGAGAAGTTATAAGGTCCTCTTTCTGCTGGATAATAAGCGAGATTGAGGATATTCAGCGTGTTGACAGCGCCCTCTCCATAGGATGAAAGGTCACGGTTAGGATATACCTCACGGGCATAAACCTCACGGACGTAATGGTTGGAGAGCTGTTCGAGGTCGCCCTTGATGTGGCTTGGAGTGAGCGTAGAACTGCGTCTGGTGAATAGAGGGTCGATATTATACCACGCCAGACGAGCGCGATGATAACCTCCAGCCAGTGTAGTCTTGTCCTTGGCTTCTGCTGGGAACATGGAAGGGACGCTGGAAATAATCCATGATGACGGTGTGCCTACAGACATAGCCGACTTGGTATTCTCGAAATCATCGAGATAAGAGGCATTGTCCTGCGTGCCGCTTGCCTGTCCTGCTATAAGATGTGCAAACTCTGCATTAAACTGAATATAAGACGGTTGGGAGACATTGAGGAACGGAATCTTGTCCAACATATTGGTAAGCCACTGGCTTTCCTTCTTCCAGTTGAGGTTCAAGCCCCAGATAGTGTTGCTTAGAGGCTCTGATCCCATAGCAACCTTTGTGGTAAGGCTCTGCTCTGACAGATGACGGATGGTACCCGACATCTGGAAATTCTTGCTGAAGTCATACTCCCAATTGAGTCCGAGCATGGTCTTGCGCTGCTGTCCCCAGTCCATATCGCTTTCGAGTGAGACATTGACAGCCGTTCCTGCGTCGATGATGCTCTGATTGAGAATGGTGACTATGCCGGAATAGTAGTCCACGGAGTAGTCAGTGCCCTCGGTAAGGGTCACGCCTCCAGCCGTAACGACGACGGAACCTTGCGGCACGTTCATCGCTCCGAGGGAAATCTCATTGGCTGATGCGCCCTTAAACTGTCCCTGAAGCAGGAACTTATCCTTCTCTGCAATCTGCTTAGCCACCGTCTTGGTGGAATCATAAAGTTCGGTATAAGCATATTTTGACGCCTTTTCAGGGTCCACGCCTTTACTTACGAGGAAGTCATAAAGTCCTCTTCCGAAAGGCTCTACCTTAGGAAGGAACACCTGACCATTGCTTACGGTGTAGCCCTCCACGAAGTCGAATGCTCCGTTGGAGTGTACTCTGTTATTATTATCGAGGCGGTCTGCTCCGATAGCCTTGATGATAGTATTGTCCTTTACCTGCGGTTCCGGAATGTAAGTGAGATAGACTCCGGCTGTGTCGCTCTGGAACTTGATGTCGAGGCGGAACTTTTCCTTCTCTACACTGGAAGCGAGATAATAGACATTCTTCATCATCAGCGGCCAATTGGCTTGCTGAGGATTGTTTGATGTATTCTTCAAAGCCTTGACAAAGAGGGCTTTGCTGACGTCAGTAATATCTGAAGAGAACTCTCCCACCTGATAAGTCACTCCACCGTAAGTATATTCGAATGCCACGGCAAGCACCTGATCGGTCTGCAAAGTAGATTTGAGAGAGACGTAGCCGAGGGCAGAATTGAGCGTATATTCCGTGCTATTGAGCTTGCGTGCCTTCTCCAGTTTCTCGTAATCATTACGTCCCGACTCATTATCGTGGAGCATTTCGAGCACAGTGGAGACCTGATCGATGTCGCGGGCTGCAGAATATGTGGAGACCATATCCGCATATTGGCTGTTGGCATCATTGCTTGGCACAGCGGAAGCGCCTTTTCCTCCCCACATCTGATTGGCAGGCTGACCTTCACCGAGGTCTGCAAGCGCCACGATGTTACGGGTATCATTGGTCTGTCCGGTCTTGTTAGTCACCCAAATCTCGACACGATTGATTTGTATGCCAGTGGTGAGATTTGGCAGATGCTGCATTGCATTATCATAGATATTGCGGAAATACTTGGAGAGGAAGAAGTGACGGTTTTCCTCATAGTCGGCAGCATCTATCTCAAAAGGATTCAACTGCACTCCGCCCTTACTGCTGACGCTCTTGGAGTTTGACTTCTTCTGCGAGAGGACAGTCTGAAGTTTGAGTTTTCCAAACTGCATATCTGTGCGTAATCCGAAGAGAGAAGATGAGCCGGAGATGAGTGAAGAATTGCTTGGGAAGCTGACATTACCAGCCTCCACGAGTTTTATTATCTCATCTTCCTTGCCTTCATACTTCAGTTTCATGTCCTGTTTGTTGAAGTCGAAGGTGGCGTCAGTGTTGTAATTGAGGTTCATATTGACCTTATCGCCCACTTTACCATTGACATTGACATTGATTTTCTCATCGAAATTGATGGCTGTCGTCTTACGGTTACGTATAGGGAGCGACGGATTGTCTATATTCTTGAGCGTTGCGCCAAACCTTAATTCTGCCGAACCTTGTGTCTTGATGCGGACACCGCCCGGTCCGAAGATTTTCTCAGCAGGTCCCAAATCGAAGTGCATATCTGAGAAATCAAATTTCTCCTTGCCCTTTGTCACAAAGACTTCCGTGTTCTTAGAGCGGAAGAAATTGTTTCGGTTTACCTTTTCCGTCCATTTCAGATACTCAGGGATGGACATAATGACAGGTGCCGCGAGCCATGTATTGCCCATCTTTGAGCCTATCATGTATGAATTGAGAGTGTCATTATACTCTGCTTTCTGCTCTACATTCTCCGGCGCATCGAGGTCTGCCGTTCCACTCTTGAAGTCATCATAAGTGATTGGCGTAGTGCGCTGTATCTTCCAGCGCGGATGCAGGAGGCTGTCAGGTATCTCTTCGTCGGCTTGGCTGACGGGTTGCTTGACTTGTTTCTTTGTTGTCTTGTCGTCTTGTTGGCTTGTTGGCTTGTTGTCTTGTTGTTTTGTTGTTTGATTTTTCCTTGTCTTGTCGTCCTGCAGGGCAACAGATCCCCATATCATCGTAGGCAATAGCAGTCCTACCAACGCCAAAGCGCACACTCCCTTTGAGCTCTCCTTCACCTGAAAGAGGGCTCTCATCATCTTCTTTAGGAAATGCGTGTAGGACATAGTGATAACGGTAGTTGGTTGTGGGTTGTGGGTTGTAGGTTTGGCAGCTTATGAAAAAAATATCAATAAACAAAAATAAATAATTATACTATACTGCTGTTGCGCATCAATATATCTTCTCAAAACATTATTTTTTCATATTTTTATTTATTGATATTTTATCCCAAGCAACCTCTACTTTATCATCTTCAGCGCCATCTTGATGACCATCTCGACAGGAGTGTCTGGATGTGAGCGAAGGATTTCGGTGACTACCTTGGCACTTGGCGCAGGAGAGAAGCCGAGCATGGTGAGAGCTCCGACGGCTTCATCGCGCACTTCGCTCTGCTGTGCGGTAAGCGTTGAGACGCCAGCATTAGCACTTGACTCAAGGTCGGCGATGATGCCGCTTGCCGCCATCTTGTCTCTCAAATCGACGATGATGCGTTGCGCTGTGCGAAGTCCGATACCTTTGACCGACTTCAGCATCTTCTCATTGCCTGAAGAGATGACATTGACCAGTTCGGTAGGCGTAGTGGCAGAGAGAATCATGCGCGCCGTATTGCTTCCGACACCGCTAACGGTGATGAGCATACGATAGAGTTCGCGCTCCTGCTTATTGTAAAAGCCATAGAGAGTATAGGAATCGTCGCGTCCTCCGGTCATGATTGCCTCATGAACGTAGAGTTTCACATCCTTCTTGGTCTGTATAGCGGTGTATGTATTGAGGGATATATTGAGAGCGTAACCCACTCCCGCTGCTTCCACCACAGCGACTGTCGGTGTCACCTCTGTCAGTTCTCCTTTGATGTATTCTATCATGATTCTTTTATTGAAATTATTATCACGCGCACGACGCACGCACGTATATACTATATAATAACGAGCGTGCGCGTGGTTTATTATATAAAAGGGGAAAAAATGTTGTCTGGTTGTCTGGTTGTTTTGTTGTTTTGTTGTTTGCATGGCGCAGAAAAAGCCCACAAACACAGCCACTGCGCCAACGACTTTTACCGTCGGTTACCAGCAAACGGCAGGAAAAGCAGGGCTCTCATCCCAAGGAAAAAGACGCAAAAAAACGGAGTAACCATTACTGGCTCCTTCGTTTCTCAAAATTAACCTAACAAAATTCTATTCTCTAAAACCTATTTATGCTAATCGTCACTTGCTTGTATGTGCATCCTTTGCAATCTATTTACCTTGTCAAAGCTGTTAACCTACGAGTAGTTATGACTACATAAAATTTATCTTTTTACCTAATACTATTACTAATCTATTGCGATTGGAACTTCCATCACGTGGTCTTTACGTTCCGAATCTGTTGAGTCTGCAAGTGCACCTTGACACTTGTTTCGTCATGCAATGTTTACCCTTTGAATAAATCTTTATTACCTTGTCTGAAAGCCTTTATGTCTATTGACGATGCAAAAGTACAAATTGTTTGCGAACACACCAAATATTTTGTAAAGAAAATAATGCATATAAGTGTATTTTTGACATACATCAACCAAAAAGTAGCGTTTTTTGATAAAATCAAGACAAAACGTCAAAACATTGCGCATCAGCTATGCGACGCCATTTCACCAGCTTCCCCACCCCGCCTCACTACCTTTCCAAAGCAAACAACCTTTTTTCTCTCATTTTGATAACATTTGTGTCAGTTTGCTGGCATTCTGATTTTTTATTATCATAAATGGCTGAAGAATTATCCATCGCACCCTATTGCGGGCTTAAATTTGCGATTCTCGTGATGATTTTGCATTATCCTGATAATCAGATAGTTATAAAATAATTACAAAAATATCTTGAATTTACGGTGCAAAAGCTATGCTTTTAGAGGGTAATAACTATGCTTTTGCAGGGTAAAAGCATAGTTATTACAACGTGAAAGCATAGTTATTAGGATGAGAAAGTGCTGGGGTTTAGTTGCCTAAAATCCTTTTTTTCATTGTAAAAACTATGTTTTTATGCTATTTTCTGTAAGTGATTGCCTTTTTCTTCATATTTTTTTGGTTTCTCTTTGTGCTATTATCTCCAGAAAAGAGCTATGAAGTCGGATTTTTATTGGTTACATTTTGCAAAGAAAAAGGGTGTTTATGATAGCTTTTTGTCAGATTAAAAAAACTCTTAAAAGCATACTTTTTCGCCTTAAAAGGGCGTTTTTTGCTGATAAACTGGGGATTATTAAAATAAGGGCGTTGGGGGGCTTTTGGGGAACCAACGGTAAAAGCCGTTGGCACAGGGGCGGATGCTTGAGGAGACAGGGGCGGAATCTCGGAACGACAGGGGAGAGAATGCAGTTTGGCTGTTTAGGCGAATGTATCTATAGGACATACGTCTAAACAGCCAAACGACTGAAATATTTCTATTTATTGAGTTCTAATTCTAAGTTGCTGCTTGGGGATGACTGCGGAATGTCTATGCGTTACTTCCTTAGAAAGGGAAGGACGGCGAGAGAATCTCCTCGATGTCGAGTATCTGGACATCTGCCGCCTTACCGTCAACATCTTCATCTTTCCAACTTTCACCACGCAGCCAAACAGTATGACAGCCGGCTTCATGCCCCGGAAGGATGTCCTTCTCATAGTTGTCGCCTACTATAGTGACCTCACCAGCAGGCACTCCAAGGGCTTCTACGCCAAGAAGGAAGATACGTGGGTCTGGCTTTCGGATGCCAACAGCGGCTGACTCTATGACGCGAACAAAGAGATCATCGAGCTGCATCTCGCGAAGCACTGTCTCCACATTACCGTAGAAATTGCTCACAAGGACCATACGGCAACCTCTCTCACGCAGTGCGAGGAGCACTTCACGCGAATGCTTCACCGTGGATTGCAGGTTATCATACAGGTCTTTGAGCACTATGTCATGCTTCTGACGACGCTCTTCCTCTGTGCATTGCCAGATATTATGGTCACGAAGGTAAGAGAACTGGAGATTGAGTTTCACGTCCAGCGTATGAAAGAATGTATCTGTGGGCTTGATGATATTCTCCTTACCGAGAGTTCGCTCAGCGAAAACGTAGGCATCACGAAAATCCGGTTCACCGACAGGAATACCATTACGCTCGTAAGCATGCCAGATTACTTTGCCCCAGTGGTCGCCCTTGGTATCAAGCGTGCCACCGTAGTCGAAGATTATTGCAGAGTTTTTCATGTTTATAGTGCATATAATAGAATACAACCATCATTACTGTAAGCTCAAAGACTGGATAAATCCAAGGGAGATTGATGAGACAACCAGTGAAAAGAACTATAGCGCGCCAGTTGTGCGTGAGGAAATTGGTGTATTTCATCAGCGGAAGACTGCCCTTCCGGAAGTCATCACGAAACTCCCGCGGCACATTGTCGAGGCTTCCATAGCGGTCTGTTAGGTCTTTCTTCAATGCCTGGAAAGCCGGAGTCATGCGTTCCTGCGCTCCACAGTATTTGGCATAGTTGGAGAAGAAGAGCACTCCCACCCAGTTCTTTTCCGCACGGTACTTGTCAGCCACCGCTTTCTGCGACTCATAGGAATCGAGTTCCGAGCCTTTCTTGCCGAGAAGGAAGAAGAGATGGATATTGCGATAATAGTCGGAAAGGCGGCATTGGCGTGCGTGAGCCATGATTCCGGCAGCTATACAGAGCGCCCAGATGAAGCCACCCCAATGTATTTCCGTGCCTGGGATATTCTCATTGAAGAGTCGGATGCAGATAGCCACATAGACACAGAAGAACCATACGTCGGATGCAAAGCCGTCGAGCATGCGTCCCACGAGGGATGTCTTGCCCGTCATGCGTGCCAACTGTCCGTCGATAGAGTCGCAGAAATTGGCGAAGAGCAGGAATATCACGCCGTAGATATTATGCTCCAGGTCGGTATGGAGAAACATCCAGCCGGCTGCAGCGCCGAGAAAGAACGAGAAGATGGTGACGGCATTAGGATGAATGCCTAAGCGCTTGCAAATCAATGTAAAGAAGAGACCTATCGGACGCGTGAAATACATGTCGATATGCTCCTCAGTATCCATTGACTTAAAGGTGCTTTTAGTCAGTGATATGAATTCTTTGATTGACATATTATTGTGATTTTGTTTCTATTTCTTACAGGAAGGCTCGCGCCCTACGCTCACTTTGATGAGCAGAAGTCCGACGGCAGTCCATATCAATTCGCGCAGACGAACAAGCAATGCCACAAAGATGGCTGCGCTGGAACTAATGCCAAAGGCTGTGATGGACATGAGGAAGCCGCCCTCTCTACCGCCCAACTGCAATGGTATGAAGAACAGGAGGTTAGCAAAAAGGCTGGTAAAGGCAAGCACGAGGACGCATTGCACAAAACTAACATCTGGCATCAGCACAAGGAGAATAAAATAGACCTCCAATGAAGAGGTCACTCGGCAGACGAGTTCGAGAAGCACTGCCGACACGAAAATCTTCGGATTCTGACTGTGGAGAGCAGAAATCTGCTTATCGACAGTGTCGAGTTGCTCCTTATGCGAATCGACAAAAGGCTTCGCCCAGCGCTTCAGCACAGGGATATGGCGTGCAAGTCCGAGGATGCGATTGGCGAGTCCCTTACGATACCCCGTCATGAAAAACCACAGTCCGAGCACACAAAACACGCCGCTGGCAAAGAGCAGTATGCCCAATTCCGCAGTCACGGTCTGCGTGAGGATAAAGAGGACGATGCTGAGAGTCCAAAACCAGAAATGCGAAAACATGTGGGTCATGGCGTAAAGGATGACCGACGACGAGGCTTTCTCCGCACCTACATACGGAGAAATGGACATGATACGATAAGGCTCTCCGCCCATCATTCCGCCAGGAGTGGCGTAATTGAGCGCAAAACCCGACACGGTAAGCTTATAGATATGGGCAAAGGAGATGCCTTTCTTACCGTCAGAATTGATGATGATGTACCATGCCGCGGCATTGAAGATATAGAGGAAAGCCCACAACGCAATCACTGCGATAAACCAGTAACCTGCGTTACGAATGCCCTGCCACACTTCGGCGAAATCAAGTTGTGCCACCATGATGGCAAGGACTGTGAGTCCGAATATAAGGAATATGTTTTGTGCCTTTTTACTCATTGCGACGGCAAAATTATCACATTTTCATGACATGGGCAAATTTTTCTTTTCAAATTGTCATTACATAGCCCTCTTTATGACATAATGCAAGCCTCTTTATAATATAATAAGGTGGAAATATAAAAAAATCTACTATTTTTTCTTTTATTTATTTTTTTTTATTATCTTTGCAACGCATTTTTCAAAAACTACCACTATATTATTCTATTTAATTTTATAATACACTAACTAACTTAGCATTACAAAATGAGAAGATTTACTCGGTTATTTCTTGTCACATGCCTGATGATATTGTGCTCACAAACGTCTTGGGCTGATTTCAAGAATTTCTCGGTGCAGGTCAATAACCAGACCGGCACACTGCTTACTGCTGCAGAACAGACACAAGGCACGCAGTTCTCATTTGGCGTGGCAGTGGCTGCCGACGGCACAGTAAGCCGTGTGGAAACCACAGATGCGTCGAGCGTGGCAACAGTAAGTGGAAAATTCCACAGTGATCATGGCGCTACAGGGCTTTCTGTAGTGGTGCCTGTAGATGGAAACGTGAAGATTACTGTTGGTCAATGCACTTTCAGCGGCAGCGACATCAAGGTAACTGACGCCAGCGGACAGGTAGTGGCAAGCAAGACTCCTGGCAAAAACTGCTGGAAAAACTCCCACGACAACGTCACAGAGCTCTACTACACCGGCGGTGCAACGACTCTTACCATCTCTGGTATGGGTTACTGTCCTTATGTTGCAGTGGAGAAAAGCACTGCAGTAATCCAGAAATTCAATGTCACTTTCACCAACAATGACAGCGAAGCAATGGGTAAAGCACCTGAAGCAGTGGTATTTACCGAAGGCGATGTGCCTATTACAATCCCAGCTAACAAGACTCTCTACAAGGAAGGATTTACCCTTACAGCATGGACTGACGGCGCAAGCAAGTATGCTCCTGGCACAGGTTTCACCCCTACGGCTGACGTCACTCTCACACCTTGCTTTGAGAAGAACGAGAAGACACTGGCAGATCGCACCGAACCAGTCACCCTACTTTGGGATTTCCAGCGTAAGAACGGCGCTCCATTACTTTCAGAGCAGGGCGCTGGCAAGACTGGTCCTTACGTCACACAGGCTATCATTGATGGTAAAAGCATCGATGTAAAGATGGATTATGATGCTACAAACGGCAAGATTGCCAATGGCAACTGGACCGATTGGGCACAGATGAATAATGGAACAAAGTTTACTATCCCTTCATGCAAAGGCGCAGTGGTAAGCATTGAGGCTTACTCAGCACCTACCACTACTACTATCGACGGACTGACCGACTACACCGCAGCCGGCAACACCATCTCAATGGAGATAGGAAGCAAGAGCGAGACCATAGACATCGTTATCGGAGATGGAAGCTATTATCGCTATATCCAGACAGTACTCCCTGTAATTCAAGAAGATGCAGGAAAGACCTATACTAACGAACCAGTCTCTGTCGTTTACGCAATGAACGACAAAAACAAGCCTGGAACTTACACCTCAGCACCTGCTGACGCTTTCAGCACAGTGGCATTCGACTATGGCGACGCCACAATAACAGGCGTTGCAAACGTCACTATGACAGATGGCACTGATACAGGAAAGACAGGTATCAAGTTTAAGCCAGCCGGTTCTACCAAGTCTCTCACATGGTTTGTAAAGCCAGCACCTGGTCTTACCCTCACCCCTACTAAGGTATCAGGTTACATCAACCGTTGCGGAACCGACGCAGAGAAAGGCGTTGTGGTAACAGCAAAGAAGACCAACGGCAAAGATATCGCTCTCGGCACATTCACAGCATGGCGCCAGGGCAAGTCATCTTCCGGCAAGGATTACGACAAGACAGCGGTATATAAGTATGAAATCACCCTTACTGCTGACCAGCAGACTGCACTTGCCGGAGCAGATGGTTTCTATCTCACTGCTGCTATCGGTGTGGGAAGCGCCAAGGAAGGTCTCTTCGGCGAGGTGGCTATCGACGGTACTGTAAGCGGAACTATCGCAAACGTAAACAAATACACTCTCAATGTTGTCGCTTCTCCTGCCAAAGGCGGTGAGGCATCTATCTATCCTAAGTCTGATGAGTATGTGGAAAATGATGAAGTAACCCTCAATGCTGAAGCAAAATTCGGTTATAATTTCAAGAATTGGACTGATAAAGACGGCAATGAGATTTCTAAGGAAAACAAAATCAAATACACCGTCATCGGCAATAACACTCTGACTGCCAACTTCAAGAAGGTCAGCACCTATGCTCTCGACATCAAGGTGGAAGGCGGTGCCAATGACTATATGGTTTCGCTCAATCCTGCTCCTACTGTCATCGACGGTAAATTCATGTATGAGAAAGGCACTAAGGTGACACTGTCTGCTTCTTCCAATGCAGTGCTGAAATTCACTAACTGGAGCAATGGCGAGACTGCTTCGGAGATGCCTATAGTAATGAATGAGGACAAAAGCTTCACTGCATCCTATTCTGCCGTTGACTTCATCGTAGGCTGGGACTTCGTCAAGCCGGGCAACGCTGGCAGAGCAGCCGACTTTGCCGCCGCTGACAATGACGCTGCAAGCCTCATCATGCGCGATGCAGAAGGCAATGAGAAGGGCTGGCTCGACAAGAGCATGGAAGGCTCTGGCGGCTATGAGGGTCGTCCTGCTGCCGTATGCTGGCATGCTGGTAGCAAGAATGGCGATGTAGGTATCTACTATTGGCAGACTTCCATCAATGCTGCCGCTTTCACTGACTTGAAGATTATCACCTCTATGGTGTATAATTACAATGCTTACACCAAGCAACTGATAGAGTATTCTCTCGATGGCAAGAACTGGAACACTGCTGGCTATATGACTTTGGAAGGCGCCAAGCAATGGAAAGACGCCACTATCACCCTCCCTGCTGAGGTCAACAACAAGGAAAAAGTCTATATCCGCTGGATAAGCGACAAGACTTCAAGCATTGATGGCACTTCTTCTGCCAATGACGGTATCGCTCTTGGCGCTACATTCATCGTGGGCAAGACCAAAATTATCGACGATGGCAAGGCTCCTGTGCTTGTCAATTCCGTTCCGGAAAACAATGGTTCCAGCGTTTCTGCCAACGGCAAGGTAGTGCTTACATTCGACAAGAAGGTGATGCTCACCTCGGCAGCAAAGGCTCATATCGGCACTACTGACCTCACTCCTGTGGCAAACGGCAAGACCGTAACCTGCGAATACAAGGGTCTCACCTACTCTACCAACTACACATTCACACTTGCAGCCGGTTCTGTGGCTGACCTCACAGGCAACAACGTCATCAAGGAAGACATCACAATAGCATTCGAGACCAAGGTGAAACCTGCCGTAACAAAGGGCACTTACGATGCTATCGTCTCCACATCCGAGGAACTTGACGCCGCTATCGTGGCTGCTTCCAAGCGTGCTGACCAGAACTCTCGCTATCGTATCTTCATCAAGAATGGTAAATACGTGCTCGCTGGTTCGGGTGAGGAAAAGACTACCACTATCCAACTTGCCAATGGTACTAACGAGACCAAGACATACAAGAACCCAATAACTTACTTCAAGAGCAGCAATGTGTCATTCATCGGTGAGGACTACAGCAAGGTAATCATTACAAATAAGGCTGGCGACCCTTCGAAGGTTGGCGAATACACAAGCAAGACTCCAGTGCTGACTGTAATGGGCACAGCCGACGTTCTTATGAATATGCAGAATGCCATTGACTTCATCACTCAGCTTAAAGCATCGGGTGTGGATGCAAGTATCGAGACCGAAGAAGGATGGACTCACGAGGACACTTGCAAGAATAGTTACACCACACCACGACTCGACAAGGTGTTCGCACATAAGAAGAACTGATAAATAAAGCTAAAGATTATGAGTGTCATATATTTGTTGAAGAAATCATTGGTTATGGCCATTTTTGCAACATGCAGTATCTCTGCAATGGCAGATGACTATACGTTTGCCGTTGACTGCCAGAAGCTCATTGATGAATGCACAAA
>OQVP01000084.1_pt1 | contig 31219 bp, 39 predicted proteins | sample 1691541 | NCBI WGS metagenome assembly OQVP01 (sample SAMN03418258, study PRJEB22391) | human gut metagenome | biome: human-gut; feature: organic feature; material: feces | host: Homo sapiens | place: Tanzania | collected 2013-01 | reverse complement strand
AGTGTTGGGTATCGACAGAGGGCGGAAAGCGCGGGAAAAGGGGGTTTACGGGGCTACTTCGCAAATTTGCGGGATTTCATGAACTTGCGCGATGCGACAGATGAAATGCGCCTTAAAGTTCACAATTTCAGGACTATCGGCATCGCTCTAACTGTCCACATTATGACTGACAACACCGGGGCGGCGATGTAGTACAAATTTGCGCAATCCGTAGCATCTAGGCGGGTGGCACACCTGTAAATTGTTGGGGCGTGTTTTTTTGCCATACTGTTCAGTGTTAAAGAGTTACAAGGAATGAATTTGTCGGGGTCTCTACCCGCAGCCCGGCGGCGGTCCGCCACGCGACGGAGAAGTTAAAAGTATTGAAAGAGATAACCCGATAGCCTCGCCCACCCTCTCGGGTCATCATGTCGACACACCACCTATCCGCCCTAACTTTGGCCTCGCTGGGCACCTTGTAGGCCTCACTAACAGAGTGATAATTAGATACTTTGTACATCTGTACAAATCGACTTCCAGCCTTTGTAGTTGAATTAATTACTTTCATGGTGTTTTTTAATTATTTTAATTATTTGTTGTTTTATCTCAAGGTCTTCTCTGACCTTGCAAGGGCAAAGGTACAACGAATATTTGAGGCGTGCAAATTTTTTTTGAACTTTTTTGCATTTTTTTGGACACCTATATATAGGGCTAAAATTTAACTTGATTTTTTGCAACTCTTTACATGTCGCGATATTATTTAAAAGTTTTATTTACAAGCATTTTCCTGTTGTATACGCCACTTCCTGTTCTTACCTTTGCACCATGTGCCCCCCCGGATGCCCGGGGATACAAGCCCCCCGGGAACACAGCCACGGCCCGCGTGAATTTTTGGCCGTGGATTTTTGATTTCCCCCTACATGAATTTTCACCCGTGAATTTTTAGAACTCATGGGTGAATTTTCAGATTTCTCCTGTGGATTTTTATCGCTGAACCATTGTGGGCCGCTCTGTCATTGAATTTCGTTTGTCCCTCTGTGGCTTAATCCTTTGTCGCTTTAAGATACTCTTTGAAGTCGGCTATATTGTCCTCGTCAGAATGCCCGTTCTGCCAATGTTCGCAACAGAACTCATCTTTAACAAGGTCATCTTCCTTAGGGAAATTCTCGTCTAATACATCGTGGGCGTGGTCAAGCCAATCTTCTTCCACTTCTGCTGAGTCATTGCGGCCCGTACATTTATAAACTGTTGCTTTGTTTTTCATGGCGTTTTATCTCCTATTCTTCACAAAATAATTTCCAATAATTGTCTGCTGCAACTTTTGCACTTTTCGCCAACATGAAATAATTAAAATATGTGCGGTCTTTCCTTGCGTTTTGTGCTTTACTTTCATATTCTCGATAAGTGCCTTGCAAGTATTCCCAATTGACTTCGTGTTCCTTTCTTGTGGTTGCAAAAGCGTTTGGCACTTCGTACCAATCCACGCCAATAGTATTTGCGGCCCTTTTTATATGACTTTTCTGTCTTTCCGTGGTTGCGGTCTGTCCGAAAAAACGGCCACACCGATTGCAGGCCCTGTAACAAAGAGCAATTAAAATAACGCCCTTTTGTTTGTCTGCTATTGTGGTGGTGTAACTTGTTGCGATTGTTCCGTCTGTCTCGAAGTTATTGCCCTTTGCAGCCTTACCAAACACGAAAAATTCTGCTGTTTGTTTGTTGTTGTGTTTCATGGTATCTCTCTGTTAAGCCTCTACAAAATACAAAGTATTGTTTATTTCGACCGTTACGGCCTCTTGTTTCATATACCTGCAAATGAACTTTGCAAGCGCAAAGACGCGATGTTCATTTTTCTCCCTGTCAGCCTCTGTGCTGGCGGAAAAAATGATATTTTGTTCCTCTACGATTAGGCCCTTATCGGAACTGTTCCAATACCCGCTTGCTTTATATGCGGTTGCCCCGCCAAAAATGCGACTAAACACGCGTGCTACGTGTTTGGTCACCTTTTTTTGCACCCTCTTTGCTGGCTTGTTGCCGTCAATGGTACTTGGTACGTAAATACTTACCCGGTTGTTAAGTGTGTTGTTCATTGTTTTTGTGTTTTTGTTTTTTGTTTCTGTTGGCAAAGGTAAGTATAATTTTTCACACTTGCAAGAAAAATTTGAATTATTTTTCCTTATCCGTAGGATAAAACGAATTTAAGCAAGGATTTTTTGAAAATTGTTTGGAAATCTCGATTTTTCGGCTTACCTTTGCGACCGAAATGAGAAATAAGTAAGTTATGAAAAAGATTCTCCGGGCAATCTGTGCCCACCCCTTCCGCACCATTGCCACCATTGGCCTGTTGGCCCTCTCAATCCATTGGGGCTACCTTGGGCTTGCTATCTTCAGCGTCCCGATGTTCGCCCTGTGGGATAGCGTGAATTTTTGAGCAAAGAATGCTATCAGACTCCAAGATTGACAATGATTTTTAGATTATGAAAGCATATAACGTAGATACTCGCAAGAGCGAGGAAATTCCAGACGCTTGGGCATTTGGTGGCACTCACATTCTCATCGGCATGGAAGAATCTGTATTTGACTACTGCAAGGAATTAAGAGCAGACTATCTCGCCAACCACTTCCCCGACTCGTCAGCAAAGATTCAGTCAATCAAGTGGCTTGACGGTGGTAGGATTGTTATAGGTTTCGGCGCATTGTGAATTTTCAACCATAATTTTTAGAGTATGAAATACGAAACATTGAACGAACAAACATACAAAAAGCACATTATCAGGGTTGTCCTTGACGAATATGGACAGCAATTTGCAACCATACCAACACTGCACCCCGGAATAGGATATGCAAGCATCGCCGATGCGAAAAGAGAAATTAACGGAAAACCACGCAAGTGGAGTTATGTCATACTATGAATTTTTGAGCCATAATTTTTAGACTTCTTCACCGATAATTTTTAGAAAAAGTACAAAAAGTCAAAATAAATTTGGAATTGTCAGAATTTTTGCTTTACTTTGCACCCGGAAACCAAAACAACAAGTTTAACATCTAACGCTTTTTATTATGGCACAGTTTGATATTTACGAGAGTATTTCCAACAAAATCATCGAACAACTCAATAACGGCCAAATTCCTTGGCAGCAACCTTGGCGTGGCGGCTTGGAAGGTGCGAAGTCCTATGTTTCGGGTAAGCCTTATTCCCTGCTGAATCAACTCCTGTTGGGCCGTGAAGGTTACTACCTCACTTGGAAACAGATTACCGACCTCGGTGGCCGTGTGAAGAAGGGTTGCAAGAGCAATATCGTGGTGTTCTACAAAATGGCCAAGACCACGGAGACCAAGATGGTTGACGGTGAAATCAAGCAGGAGGAGAGACGCATTCCCGTGCTCCGTTACTACACTGTGTTCCACGAGGAGGACTGCGAGGGGATTTCTCCAAAGGGCGACAAGGACGAAAAGCCTGTTTCTCCCCTTACTCCCGTGGAGGAGGCCGAAAAGGTTATTGAGGGCTACTATGGCCGCGAGGCATGCAAACTGCATGTAGAACTCTCCAATGAGGCTTTCTATTCTCCCTCTGCGGACAGCGTCACCGTTCCTGCCATGGAACAGTACGACATCGTAGAAGAATACTATTCCACTCTGTTCCACGAGACCACCCACTCCACAGGCCACTCCTCCCGTCTCAATCGTGACATGACGGGCCACTTTGGCTCTAACAGTTACAGCAAGGAGGAACTTGTTGCTGAACTCGGTGCGGCTTTCCTCGTGCAGAAGTGCGGCATGGATAGTGCCAAGGCGTTCAACAACTCAGTTGCTTACATTCAGTCTTGGAGCAAGAAGTTCAAAGAGGACAAGAAACTCATTGTTTCTGCCGCCTCCAAGGCCGAGAAGGCCGTGAAGTTCATTCTTACCGGGGAGCGTCCCGCCCCTGTCAAATAACGAAACAAGAGGGGTTTAACCTCTTTTTATGTTGTTTTTTGTTTCTGCCGTGGGCCGTTGCGATAACGCCTCACGGCTTTTTGTTGTATTCGTTAATGCAGATTAGGGGTGTTTTTTCATGCTTATTCTGCAAAAGCCTCAGAAACGGCTCTATTTGCGCACAAAAAAGTGCGGATGATAACTTATACCACCCGCACCTCAAAAGCGCGCCAAATCGCCCAAAAATGGGCAAGAATCGGATTTATCCTCTGTGTCGCTGATAGAACTTGCAGAGGTGAGGCCGTTTGATGCCTTCGTCAAGGCTTTCCCCCATACACTTCCCCTCCATATTGTAAGAGGCGGTTTTTCCGAACAGGCAGTTCTCGCAAGAATCGGGGTTGGCCTTGGCTTTCTTTCGTTTGAGGGCTTTTCCGATGTCCACAGAGATGTTCAGCCCGAGGAGGATGACAAATATCACTCCAACGGGAAACCACACAGGGGACAGGGCCACCCACCAACTCGCACCGAGGATTTTTGCCACGATTGCGAGGATTACCCAAAGGGCGTAGATGATGTAGTTGTAGGCTTTCATAACTTTGATATTATGCAATTTTTAAGGGTTTGATATTCTTTCTCAGTGGCGGGATAGATTTTCATTTCCTCCTCCATTTTGCGGTTGTTATATATAACCGTGGCGTGGTGGATTTTCAAGAGTTCGCCTATTTGCATGAGGGACAGTTTGGTCTCCTCCCGGAGGAACTTGCACAGGAAGGCCCGAACCATTACGATTTCCGCTCTCCTGCTCCTTTTAAGGTAGGCCGATAGCGGGGTGTTGTATATCTCCACCAACGCATCGTCTATCGCCCGCATTGTCGGACTCTTGTATTCTCCCTCCTCGTTCTCCCAACGGGGATTTTTTGCCACGTAGGAGAGGACGCGAGTCGCGACCTCCCCATCGTGAGCCGAATGTTCACCGAGAATTTTCGTTATTTGCTTCTCGTAATCCATTGAGTTTTAACGAGTTGCTAAAAAGGTAAATCCCCGTCATCTTTCTGAGACGAGCCCTGCCCACCAAACTCATAGGGTTTAAGGTTTCCGAGGTAGATTACCTGCTTGTTCTCCTTGTCGTAGAGTTGGATGGAATGGGTATTCCCGTATTGGTCTGCCCCGTTTTTGTTAGGCACAATATCCACATACACGAACTTTTGAACGTTTCCGTCCTTGTCCGCTGCGGACTGAATGAGGTTTTTAGGAATCTTTGTGAGCATCAATCGCCCGTTCAATTTTTTTGCCATGTTTCTTTGCTTTGTTATAGTTGTTTACGTTTTATCTGTTAATATACTTGCTTTCGAGGTAGTTGACCACATCATCTGTGCTCATTCTCCGCACGGCCTTGACGAAGTTGATAGCGTTGCCCGTTTCTCCGCAGACAAAGCACTTATATGCCCCCTTGCTCGGGATAAGTGCTACCATAGTGTCGCTCTTGCAGTGGGGGCACTTGCAGATGTAGTTTCTCCCCTTCTTTGTGGGCTTGAATCCGAGGTTTGCGGCCACTTCCACAATATCCACCTCGGAGAGTATTCTCCCGAGCCTTGAAGCGTCCTCAGATGACACGCTTGTGACACTGGCCTCATAGAAGGTGTACCCACGCTTGCGGGCAATCTCCAAGCACTCGGTAAGTGGGGTATTGCGAGGTATCGGCTCTCCGTCCGCATTATATGGGACATTATCAACGAGCCACTCCCTAAGGGTTTCCTCATTGGGCGTATCCGCTATGGCGTTCCCGTAGCGGAAGATTTGAATGGTCGGTTTGCTTTCAGTCATTTCTCATACAATTTTTGAACGAAATTTTTGCAATCCACCTCGTAGCGTTTGAGGTGTTTGAGGGCCGCGCTAAGGATAACATCCGTCACCTTGGGCCGATGTTCCATGCAGGAGACAAGCACCGCAGAAAGATACTTTGCCCCTTCGGGGATTGAAGATACGGTCTCCGCGACAAGCCCCTCGTGGTGCTCATCCACACACGGGGTGTCAATCACGAGGAGGTAGTCGCTCTTGCGCAGGAGGAAGTTGATAAGGCGCATGCGTGTATGGTCGCTAAGCATTTCTCTCCTCCTTTGTTACTCCGTCTCCGTTTCCTGCTATCGTGCCGTTCTTTGCCCTCTCTGCGAGTTTTGCGAGGTTCTCCTGCCCCACGGCCTCCAAGTCCCAACCCATCACCTTGCACAGGCCCGCTAACTGCCACAGGATGTCTCCCGCCTCTTTGCGCAGGGCCACTCGGTCAGTGAGGATGTTGGCCTTGGCGGTGAAGTAGAACTGATTGGGGGTTTCTCCCGAGCCGATGCCCGCCTCCTCCTTGCGTATATGTTTTGCCACCTTGGAGGCGAACTCTCCCACCTCTCCAACCAAATTTAACAACATGTAGGAAGCGTTATTGCACGTTGGCATACACGTCTTCATTGCCTTTTCTTGATAATCATTTAGTTCCATTTCGTTCAATTATTACTTTATAACCTTTTGATTTTTGGTTCTTTCTATATGCCTGCGATATTGCTTGTATGGTAACACCCAAAAACTTTGCTGCAAAAGTTTCCCTATCGAAAACCAACTCTTCCCCACTCCCGTCAATGAGTATTGTTTTGTGGCCGAGAGAGTGTCCCGCCTTATCACCGCGACACCCATATAACAGGTTGTACCCACGTGAACACCACTCTATATTTTCCGCCCTATTGTCTGCCTTATCCTCGTTCTTGTGGTTTACCTCTTTATACCCGTTGGGATTTGGGATAAAAGCATCCGCAACCAACCTGTGAACATAAAAAGTTTTCTTTGTGCCACAACATAGCGATACCGACCGATACCCATTCGAGTTCCTCGGCGATAAAATCCGCTCGCCAAAGGACTGAGGAAAACCATTACTTCTTAATATTACGCGACTTAGAGACTTAACTCGCCCCATGTTGCTAATTTGATACAGGCCCTCGTAGCCATGTATGTCTTTCCATACTTCTTGTTCCATATCAATAACATTTTTGCAAAGTTAAGTAATATAAACCACATTTACAAGTGTTGTGCGAAGTTTAGGTTGTCGCAGGTAGGCATGCAAGTTGTCATGGCTTTCTGCTGATACTCATTAAGCGTTAATTCATTCATTGTTATACTCTTGTTTTAATAATTGAATTGTTCTATCGTTTTTCTCCTCAAACCACAGGTTTAATTTGTATCTCGTGGTCTTGTGTTCCCAAGCGTTGTGGCATTCCCAACACAGGATGTTAATGTTTCTGCAATCATGGGCCATTTCGGGGTGTGAGCCCCTCGAAAGGATATGGCTCACATTGGTTGCCCTCGGGTGGGGAATCGGCTTTCCGCAGTTCTCACAGACAAGGGGGAAGTGCCTTAGGCAGTAGGCGTAGAACAAGGCGTTTCCCGCATTGTCATTTTTGCCGAATTTCTCCCGTTGTATTTCTCTCCTCAGCCCGATTTCGAGGTGGTATCGCTTGTCGTACAGGCAATCTATCCCCTTCTTCAACAAGGCATCGTAATCCTCTCTGTTAGTAATCTCCACCATTCAGTAAGTCCTCCAATACCTGCTTGGCCCTTACCACGTCATTGTGGGCTTGGTGTATCTCGTTAAGCCTATCCTGTGTGTACGGGAGGGGAGCACCCTTGCACCACGAGCGATAGTTGATAGTCTTGGGGCACTCCAACATAGCAAGGTCGGAGGAATAATCCCACCACTTTTCAATCGTCCCAACCTTCTGCTCAGAATCTATGTCATAGCGAATATCGTCAAAGGAGAGGAACATGTCCCCAATCTCTGCGGTTTCTCCCACTCGGGCTGCAACCCAACCCTCAAAGCAAAGGTCGTGTTTCTCGCAGAATCGCTCAATATAGCGGTTGCAGATGTCGGTAAAATCGTCTCTCAGTGTCTTGCTCATAGCGGATTATCTAAGATTTTATAGAGGTTCTCTGCGGCCCATTGGAACAGCCAATCTATTACTTCATTGGCCTCGGCTTGGTCTAACTGCTCGAACTCCTTGTAGGTTTTTCTCCACTGTCCGTTCTCTCGTTTCTCCTCCGCAAACAACGGACAAAGCATGCGGATTTTGTCGTAGGTCTCCTCCTTGGTGAGGTGCTCCCCTTGCTCCATGAAGGCGTTTCTCAGTTCGGGAACGATGTAGCCGAAAAAGTAGTTGCGGGTTTTCTCCGTTGGCTCTACGGCCATGAGTTCCACCCTCACTATCGCCACTTTCCCCTTGTGGGAGGACAGGAACTCTTTCAGGGCGTCCCAATGGAGGTTCAATTCCCCATTCTCGCCTATCCTCCCCATGAGGGTTTTATTCCTCACTCTCATGCCCTAATCTTCCAATAGATAAAGCACTCGGAAAGGGCGTTCTGCACCTCGTGAATGGCGGTCAGTCTGCCGATATAGCGGAAGTCCTGTCCGTTGCGGATGTCAATGTCCCAAGAACCGCTCTTGTTCTGATGGGCCACGACACTCTTGGCCTCGTCCTGCCGATAGTAGTTCTTCTCCCCGTTGAACTCCTGCATCTTGAACTCGTTGGAGAGGAAAAACTCGTCTGTCAGTTTGATAGGCTCGAACAACTCCGTATAGTGCATTTCAGAAATGCCTACTCGGATTGCGTAGCCTTGGTTCTTCGCATCCTGCACGAAGTTGCCGATTTTCAAAACTCGTCTATCCATTAGTATTCGTGTTGGTGTTCTTACTGCTCGTTGTGTAGTGAATCACGGATTGCCCTCTGCACCTTTTTCACTTCCTCCAAGGTGGGGAAAAGGTTGCCCGCCCTGCGCAGTTCTCGTGCGCTGTCGGAGTCAGCATCAACCTTATCCACCTCGAAGAATGCGTTTATGAAATAGGCCGTTTTCATGGCTTAACAAGCACCACAGACGGGCTCCAACTGAGCGAGACGCTCTTTGAGCATCTTGATTTCAAGGGCATCGTAGTCCGTGTTGAGGATTTCGTCTCCCCTGCGGAAGATTTCGGCCTCAACCCTTTTCTGCTCGTTCACAATGTCAAGGATGCAGACAGAGAGCACCTCGGTAAACTTGCGCTTGACAATGAAGGTGAGGCAGGCGGGGAATACACCCGTAGAGAAGGTGTTAATCACCTCAAAGCCCTTACTGTTCAGAGCCTCCTCCAAGTTTCGCGAGGCGGTAACGATGTCGGAAATGAGTTTCCAATCATCATTGGTGAGTTTCTTTACCATAGAGTTTGTGTTTTGTTATGTAAATATACGCAAAATTATTAACAATCGCAAGGAAAATCTTTACTTTGTGCGAAAGACGGCCGGGTTGCGCATGGAGACGAACCCCTCAGAGAAGTCCACGAGCCACCAAACCACGTGCTCGATGCCGTTGGAGGCAGTGATAGCCTTGCGCTGAATGTTGTAGCCCTTCTTGCTGAGGTCGTAGATAGCGTCCCGATAGGAGTAGATGTTGAATTTCTCAATCATCATTCTCCCTGTGACGGGATTGCCTCCGAGCATAAAGGCCGCGAGGCGGTCAATCTTTTTCCCGCTCTTTTCGAGCGTTGCGATAGTGAGGTGGTTCTCCCGAATCTTGTCCCACTCCTTAGTGAAAGTAGCCATTAGAATGTGAGTTTGATTGTGTTCTGTTTGTCGTAGCAAGAGGGCCAAGGAGCATCGTGCTCTGCAATCTTCTCCCCGTCAATGTCGTAGAAGTCAGCGTGGGTGATGCTGATAGTGATTTCTCCGTGCTCCTCGGGCGGTTGGTAGTAGTCTCCCCCATCAACGCGCCTATACCCCTCGGCCTTGAAGCACACCACGGCAGTGATGTTGTCGGAGAGTTCCAACTCCCTATCCATAGAGCCAAAGTCGGCAGAGAGTTCTCCCATGCCAAACTCGAAGTCGTAAACGTCCAATTCCCCCGAGAGGGTTTCCCGCAGTTCTTTTAACAGAGCGTTGGTTGCTTTTTTGTCCATTTTCCTGTTGTCTTGATTTCTGAGTGCAAATATAAGTCAAATCCACGAGAAAAGCAAGAAAAAATTTAACTTTTAGCACTTTCGCAGTTCGATAGCCTGTAATATCAACTTACGCAGGGCCAAATCGTGCATATCTTCGGGAGTAGTATGAAAAACGTACCATCCGAGTGAGCATGCGGCGTTCCCCTTCTCCATATCCTTCAACTGCCCCACGCCACCGCTATGTCTGCCACCCGTGAAGATGCCTCCGTCCACTTCGATTGCGATTTTCAGTTCGGGACAGGCATAGTCAAACCTCCACTTCCTCGTGGGATGAAAGGGCCACTCCGCCCACCACTCTCCCCCAAGGAGCTGCTCGTAGATTTTCGAGTAAGCGTTCTTGCACGGGTATTTTTTCTCCTTTGCCATTAACTCATTCAGCATTTCCCTCCAAGAAGCCGATAACCTCGTCATAGGCACGGGCCTTTGCTCTCAGTTCAGCGAGGACAATAGGGTTAGTGGTTTTCGGGTTTTCGCTTGCTTTCCAAAGCACCTCGGAGCGGTACTTGAACTCGTTGAGAATCTGTTCGTGTGTCATATCAAAAATCTTCTTGGTTGTCAAACAAATCGGTATTGACAGGCTGAGGCTCTGCCGTAGGTTCGGCCACGGGTTCGGGCTGAATCGTTACAGCGTGCGCCTCCTCGTGGAAATCCGCATAACTATCGTTGCCCACAAGGTGAAGGGCCTCCTCGTCCGTGCAGTTGCCTCCCCTGTTCTTTCTGAGCCAAAGGTCTATGTGGTCTCTCTTGATAGTGCCGAACTCGTCCTTGGGCCTTTCGAGCATAATAACAATATCCGCATCCTGTTCGATAGAGCCGCTATCACGCAAGTCTGTGAGTTGCGGGCTACGGCACTCCTTTGCGCTCTCCCGGTTCAACTGACAGAGAAGGACAATAGGGATGTTGCACTCTTGCGCCAAATTCTTGAACCGCTTGGTAATATCTCCGATAACCTGCGCCAAGGTTTTTCTCCTATCATCGTAGGAAATAAGCCCAAGGTAATCCACGAAGGCTATCTTGCACTTCCCCGCTTGTGCGTCAAGTGATATGCTCGTGCATATCTCGTCAAGAGACCTCGCTCTGTCATTGATTGACATGTACTTGTTAGTAACCATCTGAGCAGCCCTCTCGTAGTTCTCCCAATTCACATCACAGTTCACAATCTCGAAGGTGGAGACAAGGCCCGTGCCGACTATGAGCCGTTGCACTAACTCCTCGTCCGTCATTTCGAGGGAGTAGTAGGAGGTGGGCACACCGTTCCGAGAGGCAGTCATGGCCATCTGCAAGGCGATAGTGGTTTTACCCACGGAGGGACGGGCCGCGAGTATAGCCAAGTTGCCACTGCCAAACCCACCATACAGGTAGTAATCGAGTCCCGCAAATGGCGTTGCGACACGGGCCTTCTTCCCGCTCTGTATGTTGTCCGCAAGGCGGTTTACAATCTCTTGCGTGGTCTTTGCTATTCCGCTATCAACCTTGTCCCTAATCTCCTTTGCAAGATTGGTATGGCGAGCCAAGATAGAGGGCGCAGGGTCTCCATTGGTAATCGCTTGCAGAGCCTCAATATCGGCCTTGTAAATGACCCTCTTGACATAGGTATCCCAAAGGGCCGCACCAAGTTGCAGAATACCCTGTCCGGATACCGTTTCTGTGCTCAAAATTTTATCGAAAAAGTGTTTCCTGTCCACCTTGGGGGAAACTGTCGTTAAGTCCACGTTTTCGCCCTTGTTATACATGTCAACGATAGTTCGCCAAATGGCCTTGTTCTTCTCGTCCGAGAAACACTCAGGCTTAACAATCCGCAAGAGTTCGGAGAAGTAGTTCATATCAACGAGGAGGGAGTTGAGAAGTTTTCTCTCCATTATTGACGAATCTGGCATAGGGAAGTCTGAGAGTATGTGTTCTACCTGTCTCATTTGTATATGGTTCTATATTGTTCTTCGGTAAGGCCCATCTGCTCCCACGGGGTGCGTTTGGGTGTCTGTGGTTTTGGTTGGAACACGGGCTTTTGAACGGAGGGCTTGTTATATTCCTTTCCCGCCCATGTGGCGAGCCTACGGGATATTTCAAACGCACCACTCTCCGCTCTCTTTACCTCCCACCGCAACTTGCGGCCATTGGCCTCTGTCCAATAGTCAATAAAGGCATTTACCATAGTACGGCCATACTTATCCACGTAAGGTTCGCACATTTCATGAAATTTTGCCCGTTTCTCGGACAAAACCTGTTCATCAGTTTTATCTTTATTATTATCTTTATTATTATTGGGTATCGTTTCAATACTACCTCCGTTATCGAAAGAATACCGCCCGTCTGCTGAAACGATACCACCCCTATTATCGTTTTGACAACACTCATCGAAGGTGGTCTTGTAGTCACAAAACTTCACCCCGTTATGGATGACCTCTCTCTTTTTCAAGAGACCCTTCTCCACAAGGCGGTCAAGTATTTTCTTGGCATTAGGCCTTGTCACATTCAGAGCCGTTGTGATATAGTTGAGCGAACCGTGGAAGTGCGCCTCTCCATTCTGACAAAAGCCGTAGATAAGTGCATACATGATAAGTTCGTTACCACTGAGGCCAAGGTCAACAATCATAAAGCCTTGAATGGTAATGTGGTTGTCTCTCTGAAATCTCTTGTATCCCATATTATTATCTCCCTGCGGGGACTACATTCTCAAAGAAAAAGCGGTAGCCCTTCTGTGTTAATTCATATACAAACTTTCCTTCATGGTTTCGGCAAATGAGCCGAAGATAGCCATGAGCAATTACGCTCTGAATGCCCCTGTGAACCTTCCTATACGAGAGGTACGGAAACTCTTCCAAAATGTCCTTTACAGGCTCGGTGAATCGGCCATCGTCACTCGCCATGGCGTCCATAAAAAAGACGTTCATAAGCAACGCTCCTTCCAATCCCACCTCAACTGCCAAAGATGAATATACTTTGTGCATGATAATAAAATTTGCCCCTTGCTTGGTACTCGAACCTTACCTTACAAGGGGCAACTACAAAAGGGTAGTATATTGCTTGTGCGCTCACAGGGTTCGAGGCTGATGGGCGGCTTTCATTCTGATTTCGATGCAAAGTAATGAAATTTTTTCCACAAAAGCAAGGAAAATCCCCAAAAGTTGTATCGGTGCAGAACGGACTCATAAATAACAACCCCCTCCTTTTCCTTGACTTCTCGTGCGTATTTCTCAAATTTTTCTTGCGTTATTCAAATTTTTGCGTACCTTTGCCCTCACAATCCGATAAGGAAAATGAGAAAAAGAGTATGATATTCAAACTGAACGAGGCGATTGCCCATGCCAAAGAGAAGGGTCTCGTTGGCAAAAAAGAACTCACAAGCCTTGCAGAGGTATTGTGGCCCGGAAGCAAAAAGCACTCCGCGTATGTGAATTTTCTGAACCTCAAAACAGGTCGCACCAAGAAGGTGGATATTGAGAATGTGCCCACCATCTGCCGAATCCTCGGTGTAAGTGCCGACTTCCTGTTTGGCCTGACGGATGTGCCGAACATCACTCCCAAGAAAGACGAAATAGCGGACAAGGCCCGCGAAATCATGAGCATAGTAAGTAACCTTTAACTTTTCTACAATGGACGAAAAAAGCAACCTTGGCGCATTCAACCTTGCGCCCGATGTGACTGCCGAACAGATGCAGGCGGTTTTCTTCGACCCTAACGCACTCCGCGTGCCCAATTTCCGCCTGTACCAACTGAACACCCGTGGTACTCGCTACTACTACACCCTTGACGATGAAGGTGTGCCCACCTTCTACCCATCCGTCACCACCATTTTGCACGAGGTCTCACCTCGTAATCCTTTCCTCGAAAAGTGGCGGGCCGAAATGGGCCTTGAAAAGGCCGAGGCTTACACGCAGGAGAGGGCCAACTATGGTACATTCATGCACGGACAGATTGAGAAACTCCTCGTAGCCCGTTCCTACGACCTTGACAACCTCAAAGCGGAACTATCCAAGTACATCGAGAGAGAGCAACTCCCCCTGTCCTTCGTGAACTACGCAGAGGACTTGAAGAAGGATATTATTGCTTTCGCGCAGTTTGTGATTGACTACGATATTCTTCCTCTGTGCATTGAGCAATCCTTGTACTCCAAGAAGGGCTACGCAGGCATGATAGACCTCGTTTGCAACATGAGGGTCTATACCAAGGACGAGGAGGCCAAGGCACGCGAAAAGAAGGGTGAGAAGTGGACGGACAAGGACGAGGAGAAGTACACCAAGCGCATTATTGCCATGGTGGACTTCAAGAGTGGCCGAAAGGGGTTCTACGAGAGCCATATCCACCAACTCTACCTCTACCGCGACATGTGGGCCGAGCACTATCCCGACCTGCCCATTCAGAGCGTGTTCAATTGGTCTCCGAAGGACTGGAGAAAAGCACCCGCCTACAACTTCGAGTGCCAAGACGAGGCGATAGACCCCCGTATCACAGCCTGCCTGTTGGAGCAATACAAACTCCGCAAGACCGAGACCAAATCCGTCACCCTCGTAAAGGGCCTTATTGACCTCTCTGAGGGACTTTCGGAGAACTACACTACTCTTACCTTGGAGGAGTTAGTAAAAGAACGCAGCAAGGCCGAAAACGAGGAAGTGGAACAGGACGAAAGCCCGCTTTTCCCCGAAGAAGAATAAGTTTCACCGAGGGATAGTGTAACAGGGGTTTGGCCACCCTAAACAACACGCTCGGATGACAACCGAGAAATGGCGTGAAAGCCGACCTCCCTCTTTTTATAACAAACTACTATGGCAGGAAGAATCCAATTTTTTTCTTATATTTGTAGAGGGGATAGGTGGGAGTAATTACCCTATCCGAAAGCGGGTTGCGACATTCCCGTTTCCCCTCTTTACAAATGTCGCTCTAAAAATTGTCGCAAATATGGAAAAAGAAATTTGGAAACCCGTAAAGGGTTATGAGGGACTTTATGAAGTAAGCAACCTCGGGAGGGTGAGAAGCCTACCAAGAACAGAAGTGTGCGGCTCTTTAATTAGAAGGAGGCGTGGGACAGAATTGAGGCCATCTGTGAGGAATGGATATATGAGGGTTACTCTGAGCAAAAATGGAGCACACAATCGGACATTCATCCATAGGCTCGTTGCAACAGCCTTCATTCCAAACACCGAATCGCTGCCATTCATAAACCACAAGGACGAGAATCCTTCCAATAATTCAGCCGAAAACTTAGAGTGGTGTGACGGGTTCTATAATATGAATTATGGGACATGCAAGATAAGACAAGCACTTCACAACCCGAGAAGAAAACCTGTTTTCCAATACTCGTTAGATGGAGTTTTTATAGCGGAATATAGTTCTTCAAGACAAGCGGGACTTGCCCTTGGGGTGTGTCAAGCAGGCATATCCGCTTGTTGCAACGGAAAGGCAAAAACCGCATATGGTTACAAATGGTATCATAAAAAGCAAGAAATAGTATGAACGGTAGAATTAAGCAAGAAACAAAACCCCGCCTCCCATTCCCTATTATTGGGAAAATTAAGTGTGGCGAAAAGAATGAACGTGGCATCCCTCGCTCGTTGGACTACTTCGTAGCATCATCAAACTATGCCCCCCTGTTCACGCAGGCTTACGGGGAGAAACCTTCCACCATTCAGATTGTTTTCCCCTCTGACGATGCGGAACTCGTTTGCAGGGAGGAATACGTTCTGAGGGACGGACAGGGCAAACTCGTAGCCACGGGGGACGGAGAGACCTTCAAAACGTGGTCGGAGAAGGCAAAGAAGTATATCATCGTCACCACCACCGAGCAACCCGACATCATGGCTATGTTGGAGAAACACTATAAGCAAGAGTGGAAAATCACACTGACCTTGGTGTTCATTCTCCCCCTTGTTAGAGGCATTATGGGTTGTTGGCAGTTCCAAACCAAAGGTTCAGCCTCCACCATTCCGCAGGTGCGGGATGCCTTTGATGCTATGCTTGAAACCAACGGCAAGGCCGCAGGGGTTATCTTCGACCTCTCTGTCAAGATGCACGTGTCGCAGAAACCAAACGAGAAATCCCGTTACCCCGTGGTGACGCTCGTACCCAATGAAAGCCTTGAGAATTTGCAGAAGGTACACGAGGCAAGGAAGCCTATCGCGCTTATCGAAAGTCCTGAAAATGCAAAAAAGTAAAATTTTTCTTGCTTTTCTCGAAAGTTATACTTACCTTTGCCTTAGGAAAAACAAAAGAAACAGAACAATGGAAAAAGAACTTAAAGAACTGCTTAAAAAAGTAGAGGCCGTAAGAGGGCCGCTCTGCGAAAGAGCGAGTGCTCTGAGGCAGAACATTATGTGTGCCTCCGCTGCCGAATGGATTAAGGGAGAAACCCCACGATGCAAGAGGGAACTCGCCATGAGCCGTGACTGCTCCTCTCTGAGGGAAGTGAGGGACGCTATCAACACCATCTTCGACAATCGCCACCTGCTTGACGAAGTGCTTTCGGCAGGGACACTTGAGAATTTTTTCAAGAAATACAACTATGAGTAAATCAAAAACCTACAAAGAAAAGAGGGAAAAATATATCTCCGCTCGCAGAGCCTACGCCAAAGGACAGATAGAGGCCCTTGGCTACCATGTGGAGGAGGAGGATAAATACACCTTGTCTCTCATGTTCCACTGCCACACAATCCGCTTTTTTCCATATACAGGAGCGATTGTCGGACACGGTATCGTACAAGGCAAGAGGGGGCTGAGAACCCTGCTTGAAATCCTTAAAACAAAAGGCGAGAGCAATTCCGTGCAGAAATGAAACGATACGTTGACGAGGAATTATAGCCAAGGAAACCATCCCCTACAAAAACTACGGAGAGCAAACAAAAGAACACGTAAACTGTAATTCAAAATGAAAATAAGTGAACTTAAAAACCTCAAAGTGGAGGAGGAAATTAAACGTCTGCGGGATATGATGAACGAAATTAACAACATTGGGAAATGACAATCACCGTAATATATTTCAAAGACGAGGGGTTTACCCATGTTAAAGTCGGATATCTATATCCGAACTCCAACCACCTAAATTATAATTCAAAATAGTATGTTACAACTAATTATCGTAAGCGTTATTGTCTCTATATTCACGTTCATCTGCGTTTTCTTCTGTGGCGCATATTGTCACGCTGTGAAAAAAGAAGGTGACGGGTTGTCCAAGAGCGATGCCGTTTGGCTTTTTTTCGTTACTGCGATTTGCATCTTCATGAGTGCCCTTTGTTGGGTGGGGACGGGAAAGGCAAGAGTGAAAACAAGGGAACTCCCCACCATCGAGCGCAAGGTTACACAGAGGGAACAAGAGGGAGAAATCAAATCTGATACGCTGTATATTTTTAAGTTCAGATAATATGGATTATAAGTTTCTCGAAGAAATAATGCTCCGTTGGAATAACAGCGAACTAAGGAAAGAGGGAGGGGTTTGGCTTGCGTGTACCGAGTGGCTTGTCGGAACTTTTGCGGGCCGTTCTTTTGAGGGGAAAACAAAACGCCAAGCACTAAGGAGAATGTGTGAGTATTTCGACAAGACATGTGGCTCGTTCACCATGGTAGGGCAAACACTCGAAAGAATGCAGTGGCCCGACTTGGATATGATATACCAAAAACTATTTGTAGAGGGAGAATAACATGGAAACAAACGACCTTATTTGTGTTCTGGCTGGCGAATACGGGCCTTTGTTCGACACCATTGAAATGTGGTGCTGCATACAGAGCCTCGGCATAAAGCCGTACCGTAACAATGCGGAGATGTGGTGCTTTCGATATGGTAGCATATATGGGAGTGGGGAAACAATCGATGAAGCCGCACGCGATTTTTATAGACACATAGTAAACGGATAATATGAAAGCAAACGAACTGATGCTGGGTGACTATATCACCTTCAAAGATAGTGTCGAAACGGACAAAACACCATTGCCCATAAAAGTAATCGGCATTGGGTATGTCGGAAGGGGCATAGAGAATGAGGCCCTTGTCGAAATCGATGGAGACAAAACATGTGACATTATCGAAATTAACGATGAATGCGTAGGCATCCCGCTCACGGGAGAAATCCTCAGAAGCAACGGGTTTGGCTACGTGGAGAGTGATGGCGAACTCTTGCATTACTACCCCGGAGAGCCTCACTACTGCGCTGACGTGGACTTCCACATTGGGACGGATAGAAAGGGGCATTTTTGGCTCAACTATCACGGCAATAGCATCTATGGGCTTAGATGCGTCCATGAACTTCAACACGCTCTACGGCTCTTTGGCAAAGAAGGAGAAATCAAACTGTGGGGTTACACAAACGAAACCGAGTCCAAAGAGAGACGGGCTTATAGGGAGAAATGCAAGCACCTCTCGGAGTATGAGGATATTTGCTACCTCTACACGCACCATGGGCCGAATGGTGGTATAACAATGAGGTGCGTGGCATCGGCCAACTGCCCGCGAATGAAACGATACGACAAACTGCACGAACAATGGGCAATAAACAAACGTGTCTCGCAAGAGAAATCCAAGAGAAATTAAAAGCCTTACGAACAGAGCAAATCCGGGTCTTTGTTGGGGGAGTCTTCCCCACACCGAGAGAGTTTGAGAGGCTTTACGCGCAAGAGCCGATACCAATTCTTCCCGGGGTTGGCGGCCCAAGCCCACAGAGTATCACGCACAATGGTGATGTCTATGTCCGCATGGATGTCGTGGAGCGGATTATCCGCAGCTCTTTCAGCCCAAAGGAGGCGTTAACTAAAATTCGTTCATTATGACAAGGAGAATTATGATTATCATTGATTGGTTCAAATGGAAGTGGTACACTTGGAGGTACGCTTTCTCCATTGAACGGGATGCCCGTGGAAAGTACATGGTGGTCTGCACAGACCGATGGAACAACCAAACCTTCAACGCATCGGGAAGGCTCTTATCAAAGGCCAATGCGGAGAATCTCATTGAGGGACTCCGCTCTTTCAAGACCTTCCGCGATAGCAAGACCGAAGAAGGGAGAGACTTCGACAATCCCGAAGTCAAGGCTTGGCTGAAACGCCAACGCAAAAAGGAGGTCTAATGGCTGACGATGTGGAGGGTTGGTACAGACATCTGTACGGAGAACCTAAAAGTTCAACTGAACCCCGACCCCAAGATAGTAGCCCAACTTCGGGCTGAAAGGCCCACCGAAGGGCTGAACCGCTCCGACACCCGCCTGCACACCGAAATTCAGTCTCTGTTTCTTAACAACGGGAACGGAGACTGAATTTGTTATTATCATGTGCTTGGGGAAAATGTAGATGGAATCCAACCGAGGAGAAACCCCACTCACCCACGCATGATAGGTGCTATCCTTGTATTCCACCTGCTCTCTTGGCATAGAGAGGGTGTCGTGGCGGACAAGGGTATTGACCGTTGAATCCCGAAAGAACAGGAGGGTGGGCAAAACAGGGATTTTCACCATCTCTCCCGTCAATTTCGGAAAACCCACAGAAACGGGCCTTAAACGCCTCGAAGTGTCCGAAACCCACAAGGTATCCCTCTTTGGCTCGAAGGTGTCTAAAATCGCCTTAAAATGGCCTTTGACGAGCAATCCTGAAGCAAGCGCACCAACAAGGAAGGCGGCAAGAACACTTGCCGCCCCCCAAATGAAAGATTTTGATTTACTCATTTTTTACCCGTGAGTTTGCGGATGCCCTTGCCGAACAGGTCAATAATCAACTGCACGAGGGCTCGCACTGCCTCCCAATCATACAGGCCGTTGGATGCCCCGCCCGCTATGAGGCCGAACACTGCGCCAATGGCGTAGTCCCAACCACCAAAACCGAAGGACAACTGCCCCGTCAGCACGAAAAGGAGAGAAACAACCACGGAAAAAACCCAAGAAATGAGGTGGTTTACCCACGGAGTCTCAGTCTTGACAATCCGCTTGACGGCCTCCGTCAGAAGGAGGGTAGAGGCGATAACCGTAGGAACGGCTACGACCAACTGTTTGAGGAGTTCAATAATTGCGTCCATAACTACTTGTTATAATAGTGAAAGATTACGTTCTGAGTGAGAGAGCTATCGTTATCCAAGTGAATGAAGTTGCTCCCGACCCCGATGCGGCAGATGCCACACTCCAAGGCCGCCTTGATAATCTTATAGCGATTTCCGGAAGTGTTGCAACGGATGTCAACGGCCTTGCCCCTTGTGTGGGCGGAGTTGCCTGTTCTGCCCTTTGCCAAATCCCACTCCCGAGAGCGGTATGCACAATTCAGCACCAAGGGGATATTTGCTTTCTCCCTCACCTCGTCCAAGAGGGCAAGAAATGCTCCGTCCATATCTTCGAGCCTGCAAGGCGGTTGACACCTTGCAAACTCCTTTTCATCGAAATACACGCTCATTCTTTGACCTCCTCTTTTGCCCTGCAGATTTCACACTTGCGTTTTAGCCGTTCATCGTTTGCCTCCTCGACCGCACAATGGATAGATGCGTCTCTGAACCTATGCTGACACCGAGATGCCTGCGCAATGACATGAGACTTCTCTGCGCTGTCCTGCCGCTCCCTTGCGTATTCTGCATTTTTCTCTGCATAAAATTTCGTTTGCTCATCAATCATCTGAACAAACAGGTCATAAGGCGTCTTTCGCGTTTCAGCACGGGTTTTTAAGTACGCCCAAAGGCCCGTGCCGCCAAATACGGTGCCGACCACCGACAAAATCAAACTCAAAAGATTGTCCATAACTATGACGGATTATAAAGGATTTCAGAGCGCAACACCGTGGCCGCTGCCGCATCCCATTTATACAAAATATCAAATATCTGCCCGGCTGCGTTTGCACCGTCAAATCCGATAATAAACGCATTTGCACCGTCACACTGCAAGAACTTCGCGGTACTTGTTTGCATTGCGGTGGACGCCTTGTTTTTGAGGACGATTTGATTTGCGTTCTTGCCCGCCAAAAGTGCGCAAATCTGCGCCCTTGTAAGGGATGTTCCGCTTTCGTTAACAAACAAAGGCTCATTGTTTCCGCCCAAGCCGTTGTAGTTGAGGACTATCGGTTGCAACTCATTTATGACGGTTGCAAGGTCTTTCTCTCCATTGAGGTCTTCTGTTGCTTTCGTGCCGTCAAACCCTCCAATGCCGGGGATATAATGCTTTCCCTCATTCGTGATGCGGTGGGCGTCCTTTCGGGCACCATTATTCGTGCCTATTCCCACGGAATGAATTGCAAAGCTATCTACAACATTGAAAAAACCCTCTGCGTGGGAAGAGTCTGCTGACGCAACGGTAAAATTCCCTTCCGCATGAGATTTGTCGCCACTTGCAGAGGTATGACGCCCCTCGGCGTGGGAGTAATCCCCCTGAGCGGTAGTATTTGTACCCTCCGCATGAGATGCGTAACCCAATCCCTCGGCGTTTTCTCCCTCTGCGTGAGACAAAATACCGCTTGCGTTGCTCGGGTCAAGTCCATTAAACACTTCTGCCTTTTCGCCCTCTCCGGCTCTCATCGTTGGCACGCCAACTTTCAAGTCGCCACCACCAAGGACGCTCTCGCCGTTGATAGTTTTGAGTTGGTCAGTCAAAACGTAACTAAAATCGTAGTAGGAAATATCAAAAGCATCTCCCTCTTGATTCTGTAATATATACGCCCATAATGCGTTGTCATCCGCCCACGTAACCGCAAATACCAAATATGGCTGCTGGTCGGAAACTGCGAACATTAGCGGAAAATGATTGTCTCCTTCACGTAGATATATAGGCCGATTATCGCTAATTGCGATACGCGTCTCTTCTGCTCCCTTGTCTACCCTATATGGGTTTTCTGTCGAGCCGTCCCCCGTGAGAGTTATAACGAATGGCTTCACATAGCCTGCCTTTGAGTGGTCTCCCCAATCAAAAGCGGTTTGACCATTCGCTGCCTGCGTCCTTATCGTTTCCAATTCGGGGATAATGTCCTGCTTATCGGACTCCAGCTCGGAGATGACCGTGGCCAAGTCCTTGATATCATCCCCAACATTATCTTCCTTGCCCGTATACCCCCCAATCCCTTGGAAGTAGAACAGCGATGTCGGTTCATTTGACCCGGAATGCCCGCTATAATTCCTTGCAACCAACGCGAATGCATTTTTAGGGATTTCGTCTGTGCCTGCCCCAATAATGCGGTTGATTACCGCATAATTGTCTGTGCCTGCACCAAAACGTTGGTCAAGGTAGCAACTCCCGCCGATATGACATCCGTCAGTATAGGCAAGTCCCCTTCCTTTGATACCCTTATGGAAGGCTCCTTCGATATGCGCCCCATCCTTGTTCACATGTACCGTATTATGAGCACCTTCGATATGTATTCCCTGTCTGTTTGCGAGGGAATAATCGCTATCGTAATCGAGGCTTTTGTTGTTGTAGCCTTCTGCGTGGGATGCCGTTCCGCCACATTGCGATAGCTCTCCCTCCGCGTGACACGCCTCTCCGCCTGCGGTTGTGTTAGAGCCTTCCGCGTGGCTGGATGCCCCACCCGCGAATGTACCGGTGCCTTCCGCGTGGGACTTTGTTCCTCTCGCTCTTGTGGGGTTGTATGGAGAGTCACTAAAGTTGAAAATCTCCGAAAATTGCCCCTCCCCGGCCTTTATGGTCGGCAATCCCTCGTGGATGACAAGGTCGCCGGAGCCTAGCAGAGACTCCCCGTTGACGGTCTTGATGTTCGTCCCGGAGTCGAGGGTGTCCTGCTTTTTGTTGATATTGTCTTGCAGCGTCTCCTCTGCTGCCATTGCCCTTGTCTTCTCTCCCTCTATGGCTGCCGTGATGTCCTCCGCAATCTGACTGTCAAACGGCACGCCCAAAGGGTACATGTGCCACTCCGCACCGTAAGTTAGAAGGCTCAATTCCGTGACCTCAAAGCCCCCGGCATGCTGATATGTTCCGGGTTCGACCGCCAAGTATGCGACCCTTTGGTCGGTGACTTTTGGATTATCCGATGCCCTTAAAATTCCCGCAAGTTGATACCCTGCTCCAAGGCTTGATACCATTTCTCGAAGCACGGTGTTAAGTACCGTACCTGTGATTTTTTGGTATCTATTCTCATAGATATATTTATCTATAAGTTCAATTATGTTTTTATAATCCGCCATAATTTTATCGAAACAATATGTTATTATATTTTTTTTCACATCAAGTTATGATAGTTTTAATATCGTGTAATTGACCGTCCCATCATGGTACGAACAAGGTCTTTTAATTGTTCTTTTGTCATATCACCTATCTGTTATATTGTTATATGCTTTGCCAATTTTCTTGACAACGGTGTCCGTCTCAAAGGAGCAATCTATCTCCGCAACGTGGCCTCCGTCCAACCACTCGACATCCATTTCAAAGTGCTCAACCTTATACGAGCGGCCCAATTGGTCGGTGATTGTCACCACATCCGACAGACGGATAAGCCTCATGCAGTCGCACAGGTACTCGGGTACAATGGCCTTGAATTTATACACCTTCTCGCTTATCTGCTTAATCGGAAAGAAACGACCGTCCCTCTCCTCTCCGTCTTCGGTAAAGGAGTATTCGGGCATACCTATTGTGGTGTCAAGAAAAATTTGGTTTCCGTAAAGTTTGTCATTTATGCTTTGCTCGTAGGGTATTAAAGCTCCATCGCTTAACTCCAAGTTGTTTCCATCATACCATTGAATGCCAACAAATGATTGACGCAGGTCAGCGTGGGGTTCTGCGAAAAACACGTCAGAGAAAACGGAGTATTCGCTGTCCTCGTTGGTCTTAATGTCAAACCGCACGAAGTAGATGCCCTTTTCAAGACCGAGGTTGATATTGTCGGGTGCGGTATAGAACACGGTAGAGCAACCCTCGTTTTCTACCACCCCACAACACCCTTGAATGAGAGAGCCAACGGTGTCCTTGCCAAAGACTTCCTCGTCAGTGCAACAAACTTGAAAAACCGAAACCTTGTTAATTGTGAGGCCCGTACCATCCACGGAGAAGAAAAATGGCACGAGGTTTTTGCAACTTACCCTATGAGGGTACATTTCTCCGTAAGCATACCACTTGCGGAAATCCTGCTCAGCAAGACTTCCATAGAAAGGGATTGGGCTTAAATTATTGTTATTCAGTATCATATCTGACAATTTTTGGCGGAGTAACCCTTTCTCTGCCACGAAGATAACAAACTATTTGCTTTTTCACAATTTTTTTGCATAACTTATTCAAGGACTTCAATCCCTACGGTTATCTTATCGTCATTTTCAACGAGGCTAATATCCTTGGAATAGCCGATGTAAACCACCTCTCCAGCCTCGGCTGTGTACTGAACCTGCGAAGTGCCACTGACGAAAACAAGGGACTCTATACTGACCTGTGCACTACTAACAATGGGCTTGTGGGCCACATACCCCTTGTCGTGGCCATTCTCGGTACTCGCACTGAGGTTTATCCTCGCTCTGTCTTTGCAGGTCACACAGATGTAGCACCAATCATAGGCACTCGTATCGCCGTGGCCGTTGAGGACGAAATCCGCTCCATTGGAGCGCGCGCTGAAATCGTCAAGCGTCATAACCCCGATGCCCAAATTAACAAACTCGTCAAATTGGAGCGTTCCTGCCAATCTGGCAGAAAGCACCTTCACGAAGTAGTAGAAGCCAAGCGTAATAAGCCCGTTGGGAGCAACCGTCACAGAGTGAATCGCATCCGCGTTCTGAGGGGAAGGTGTGACGCTATCCATTCCGTAGTAGGTCACTTGCAGGTAGTTGTGCGGGTCTTTGTTCCGCGCCATGTAAATGTATGTGCCGGAAGGGCCGCTGCCCTGTACGAACACCTCAATGTCGGAGGCGTAGTCTCTCTCCCCTTCAAGGGTAATCTGAGACTTCGCCATAAGCGTGTCCGCGTTTATCTCCTGCTCTTTAATACGGCCGATGCCGACATTGGTCTTCACTGCCCCGATGTCCGCTATCTTGGCAATCGGCATAGGGAAGGTAATGGTCTGCTTGCGGTACTGTCTTACGCCTCGCACATCCAAGTACGCGCCGCCCGCCTTTGCCCGCCAACCACCAAGGTCGTAGTTCAAGTAGTTGGCCTCAGCGAATAAGAACGAACAACATCCGTTTTGAATGGCATACTTTGGTTTATCGCTTGCTATGCTGACCGTTGGAATTTCCGTGCCGCCCCGAGCGATGTTGCTCTCTATTAGCACATACAAATCGTCAGATACGGTGCTTGGACTTATAACAATAAAATCAATGTCTGCCATAAAGTTCGCCACATTGACCTTCTCCTTGGTATCCCCATCCACGAACTTGTCCTTAATGTCTATGGCCGCCCCGTTGAATTGCTCGGTGCATACGTCCCCCCACTCAAACTCGTAACGGACAGGGCAACGCTTTCTGTCGTACTCGACCTCGCTTGTCCCAAAGGCCCAAGACAGGCCGTTAGGCATATCCTTCATGGCCGTCACGTCAATGTCAGCCTTGGGCTTGCCCATGAGGTAAGAGTTGTTGTGTTTGAAGTAGGAAACGTGCTCAATTCTGAGTCGGTTATCATCGTCAATCCACCAATAACAACCATAGACGTTGCGGAGCATGTCGAAAATCTGTTTGAGGGTTATGTCCCCTCTCTGGGCGGCCTGCTCGTAGCGGGTTTTCTTGACGTTTGTTATAGGGGTGATATAGAGCCTCGCCCCACGGGAGCGGGGAGAAGGAATATAGGCACTCGGCATAGTCCTCAGAGAACTTGTAGTGTAGTCTTCTCTGAAAAACTCGTGGATAGCAAGGGTGGGGTCATAGGTAACTTCGGGGGCGACCTCAGCGAGGAGCACCTGTATGGCCGAATAGAGCGGGAAGGCATCTTTGAGCGTAAAGTGGTTCGCAAGGTTGTTGTCCATCCCATCATAAAGGTTGTTATTCCCAACAATCCAAAAGGACATCTGCGACCAAAGCGATGCGCCAATCGGATAAATCGCGCTATCTGCCGATATGTCGGACGGGACAACGTAATACTCTCCGTTTCCATCGTAATACTCGGTTGGCGTTGTGGTTTTCTCCGTAGAGGTTCGGATGTAGTTGTTCACATTCAGCCAAGCGGCACTTATCACATACCGATAGTTGCCACCGTTCTCGTAAATATCACTATTGAGCGTTGTTATATCCTTGGTCGTGTAACCGCCGATGGTCTTTTGCTCGTCACAAAGGAGGCGGGCAAAAATCGTCCTGTTGTTACTGCTTGTACTTCCACGGCTCATAGAATAAGGGCCATCCCCATCATCGTACCACTCGCTAACGACACCACTGCCAATTATGATGCCTTGGTTAATGGTGCAAGTATATTGCCCACTCCTGCCAGCATCGTACTTGGCGGAAACCCTACTGCCGTTGTAATAGAGAGCAAAACAAGCATTGCCCACCGGGTCTGTCGCGGCCCGAATGGTTCTGCTTGAATCTCCCACCTTGTAGTAAGTTGATACGGTTTCAGTCGAAGAACCACGGTAAGTTCCGTTAAAAGCGATAATTTCAGCGGAGTTTAGACATTCGTTAGGAATGTTGCTAATGGCAATTTCAACCGATGAATAGGAGTAAACACGGGCGAATGCAAGGGCTTCAAGTTGGGCCGCAGTTTTACTCTCGGCCTCATTGATAGTGTCGGCCTCAAACGACATGTTGCCAAAGAAGTTTGTAAGACGCTTGTCCCCAAACATGTATAGTTGAAGTACGGGCCGCTTGACGAGGAGCAAACTCTCAATCTTCGGAGCAAGTTTCACGAGGTTGTACTTGTTATCCAAGCCTGCCATGATTTTCTCGTAGCGGTCAGTGGTGGAGAGTTTCACCTCGCAGGTCTTATCATCGTAGTTCAGCACACAATCTGGCTTAATGAATTTGCCCTCTCCTATGAGAGTGTCGCCACGGAGCACAGAAATGGTGAACTCCACCTCGTCACTACAAGTGTCGATGAGGTCGAAATCCGCCCCCGAGAAGATAATCTTGCCATCTATCTTGGTGCGATAGAAGATTTGATTGTCCGCTTGGGATATTTTGAGTTTCACATCATCCCCGAAAACGGGATGCACAGGGAGAACAACCGCCCTCCCTATGCTCAGTTTGATATTTACACTATCCATTTCTGATTATCCGTTTGTTATTGCCCTTGTATTCTATTCTCCCCCAAGGAGTAGAGACCACCCTAACCTTGTTCTGCTCAATGAGCGTCTCAATGCCTCGCTCGACCCCCGACAGGTCGGTGGACGCCCCATTGAAGGCCATCTCATAGTTGGCCTCCAGCCGCCCCGTGTCAAAAATGCCCGTATTGCCCGTTTTTAGGCCCATAGAGCGGCTTCCGACACTGCGGAGCATATCTTCTACTTTTGCGGAGAGAAAGGCCGAATTCGCCTTGTTTCCGGGGTTTTCTCCTATAACCGAGTTTACAAGTTCGGTGGAAGAAACATAATTCTTCTCGAATGTGCCGTTGTCGAGATTGTTTATGGTGTTCATAACCCTCTCAATGCCGTACTTCTGCACCTTTTCGGTGGAAGAAACATAATTCTTCTCGAATGTGCCGTTATTGAGGTTGTTTATGATGTTCATAACCCTCTCAATGCCGTACTTCTGCACCTTATCCTTGCGGACTACGCCAACAACTTCGCCCCTCTCAATCCTCCTGCGCCTTCCGTCCTTGGTGTGCCCGAAGTCCACATCGTTATGGGAGGCGTGAGAGCCGCCATAGTCAATGTACTCGGCCATACCATGTCCGTGGGTTTCGGTATTCGCCAACTGAGCGGCCTGTATCTTGGCGGCGAAGAAACTGCTCCACATGAGAGCCGTTGCGGCAATAGCCAACGCAGGGCCCGCAATCGGGATAGAGGAATAGCCACTCCAAAGGTTCGCGGTGGCCGTTACCAATGCGCCAATCTGCTGCGCAGTATTGATGCCCTCCTGTATCTTCTCCAATCGCTTTCTCTCGGCTATGGCCTGTCTCTCCATTTGCAGTTTCTCCTCATACTCCTTGCGGGCCAACTCCACATTGTTGGCATAGCCATTGGCTCTGGCCTGCATTTCGTAGTCCAAGGCAGTCTTGGCACTCTCGGTTTCCTTCTGAGCGGCCTCCACGGCAACCTCGGCCATTTCAATGCGCTTATCCATCCACTCGTCCATGTAGTCCATGGAGCGTTGCAGGGCCTCATTGACCGCATTTGCGAAGTCTTGGTATTCCTCCTTCACACGGAACATCCCCGTTTCGCTGTCCTTTTCTCCCGTCTTGTGGTTGAGGGCGAAACCCAACTCCACGAGGTTGCGGACACCACCTCTCTTGCGCCTGCCCCTCCTCTGGCTATTGCTTTCCTTGCCCGTGAGAGAGGCAACCTTCTCCACGACCTTTTGGTAGGTATCGGTGAGTTGCAGGCCCTCCTCCTCCAACTGACGCAAGAACTCCTCCCAATAGGACTTCTCGTTGGCAAGGAGTTGGCCGTTGAGTTTGTTTTTGAGGTCTATCTCGTCCTGTAAGGAGTGCTCCCTGTTTTTCAGAACAAGAAGGTCGTTGGCATACTCCATGCGGGCCTTCTTGTCAAGCCACTTGCGCTCCACCTCAATCTGTGAACCAATCCACTTGGCGTTCTCCTCATCCCAATCGGATTCTTCCTCAACCTCCACGGGCTTGAGGGTGACTTGGAGCATCCTCTGTCTTGCGTCAAGATAGTTTTGCTCCTCCGCAACCATAGCCAAAGCCAAGTTACTGAGTTCGGCTTTGATGGCGGCCACCTGCTCCTTGGTGAGTTGAAGTTCCTTGGTATTGTGCTTTGCAAGCATGTCCTCCAAAGCGGCCTGTTGCTCCATGCGCTTTTCCCTCTCCACCTTGAAATCATAATCCAAGAGAGCGAGCTGCTTTTGTATGCCATCCTCCATCCCGTCAATGATTGCTTTGAGGGCATCGTTGTAGTAGGAGGGTATTTCAAGAATGGAATCTTTTGCGCCCCTCCCGCCTTTTGTTATGGTTTCAAGCAACCCGTTTATTGGTATCTTCTTCTCCAAATCGGCAATCGCGGCCATAGCCTTGTCCGTCTCACCAAGGGCCATATTGAGGGTTTCAAGTGCTTTCGCCTCTTTTCGTCTCGCCTTCTCGGTCTGCTCTGCGTATTTGCCGTAAGCCTCCCCAAGGTTGGACATGCTCATAATGCGAGCCTCGGTAGCCTCTGCCGCCTCTCTTGCCGCCTTTGCGTTGTCATACGCAAGTTGCGCCTCGTCAATTTTGGCTTGGTTTTCAAGTATTTGCTGATAATACTTCACCATTTCGTTCATCATAGCGCGAGCAAGGGCGTGCTCTCTCACGCTTTCAGTGAGCCTGTCTATCGCCCCCTTGGCCTCGCCCGCAACAATCTGCTCCTCAGAATACAACCCAAGCGTCTCTCTGTATTCCTGCCTAAGCACGCGAGCCGCCATCACCCTATCATTCATAGAGCGGTTGTAGTCCTGCGTAACCTTTACCAAAAACTGCAACTTCGTAACCTCCTGCGCCTCATACTTCGATACTTCAAGGTAAGACTTTGCAAGCATTTCTTCAAGCGTAAGGGCCTTTTCGGTTTCCTTGTTGGCCTCCTCCTGCGCTTTCTTTTTATCATGGATTGCCTTTGCAATCTTCGGTAGGATAGTAAGGATGACAAGCAAAACGGTCTGCCAAGAAAGCACCGCCTTGAGAGTTGCGCCCACGGCTTTCGTGAAACCGCCCAACTCAGTCTGCGCCCGCTTGAAGTTATCCACGAAAATCGGGACGTTGTTGGATATGGCGATAAAGAACTGTTGCACGGAGTTCGCCAAGGTAGGCATTTCTCGCAGAACCTGCTGGGTTGCGATATTCAGACCATTCAGAGCCTTTCCATAGTCACCAACGGACAGGGTGCTCTTTCCCGTGGCCTCCTGCATGGCCTTCATCTCGTTCATTATGCGCAGGGCCTCAGCCTCCCACTCCTTCCCGACTGCGGTGTTGTTCCGCATTTCGGTACTCATGGCATTCAGAGCGGTCTTGAGGAGGTTGTACTGAGCGTAGAGTTGGTTGTACGAGCCCGCAAGGGCAGTGTTGGCTACCTGCCCGTTCTTGGAGACCTGCTGATGCTGTTTCTCCGTTGTTATAAGAGCGTTCAAATCCACTCCCGTTTTCTCCACGATGGGAGAGAGGGACGCATAGGCATTCGCAAGCGAAAGGAGTTCGGCCTTCTGCTTGCTATGGGACTTGCCCGCACTGTTGGTCGCAGAGGCATTGGCGTTCTGAGCCTTGGTAAGGTTCTTCACCTGCTCCTCCAAGCCTTTGACAACGGACTGCAACTGCTTTATCTCGGCAGAGTTTCCGCTTGTGCCCACCTTTGCCAAAGCGTCTTTCGCGAGGTCGGCCTGCGCCTTCAACCTATCAAGGGCCGAGGCGTATTCGTCCGTGGCGGTCTTAGCCTTGGCAAGACGCTCGTTTTGGGCTTTCTCCGTGTCAAGGAGAGCCCTCAATGTCTTTTGGTTCTCCTCGTACATCTTGCTCAGTTGGGTGTAAGACTCGTAGAGTTTATCCGCCTGCGCGGAATCGGTCTTGGTTGTGTCCCTCCCGCCCTTGGTCGCAGAAGAAACGCTCGCCAAAGCCTCCCCGAGGGCCTGCGCCTCAGACTTTACACTTCCGAGCATCCCTTTGAGTTGCTTTTCAACCCTCGTAATATCGCTTACGAGGCCCTCTATCCCCTGCTGAATATCAGGACTGAAAAGGTCAGAGTAACTAATCGGGTTTTCCATAACTATCTCTTTCTATTGTTTCTCAACTTCTTGGCCTCGTTGTACTGACGGGTCAGACGCTCAAAGGCCGTGTAAAACTCCATAGTGGTGAACTTCTTAATGCCACCACCAAACTCCTTTGCCATCAACAGGCACATGTCCTCGAACTGCTTGTCAAACCTCACCTCCTCGCTGTCCGCCCCCATGAATCCTTTGGGATTCTGCATGGAGAGGATTTTTCGGGTGACCTCCTCCAACTTGTCCGAGTTGTCCTCCTCCTTGACAATGGCCGTTATCTGCAATATGGCCCTTTGCCTCAGAAGGTCGGTATAGTTCTTTTGGGTGCTATCCTCAAACACATGGGGGAAGTATTGCAGGAGGTTCTCGTCAATGGCATCTCGCACTTTGGCGGCTATCTCGTCCAACTCTTTGAGGCTCGCCCCATTAACAACATCATAGAGCCTGTCGAGGCCATTGTCGGAAAAGTCCGTCCAATCCCGCCCATCCACGCTCTTGACGAGGCACAAGGTGGCCTTGTTATGAATGTCCTGCTCCGTTGCCACCACATAGAGGCATTGACGCAGGTTCAAAATTTCTTGGGTTGCCTTCTTGATGTCGGTTCTGATGAACTGCAAAATACGGCTTAT
>OQVP01000081.1_pt1 | contig 31928 bp, 19 predicted proteins | sample 1691541 | NCBI WGS metagenome assembly OQVP01 (sample SAMN03418258, study PRJEB22391) | human gut metagenome | biome: human-gut; feature: organic feature; material: feces | host: Homo sapiens | place: Tanzania | collected 2013-01 | reverse complement strand
AACAGGAGAAAGAGGTAGTCGGCAAACTCTTCCCAACCTGCGAGAAGATAAGCATCGACTATGCCGTAATGGAGAAGTCGAAGGAAATCTATACCTTGCCAGCCGAGTTTGGCTGGAGCGACTTAGGTAGCTGGGGCAGCCTCCGTACCTTGCTTCCACAAGATGAGGCTGATAATGCCAAGGTAGGCAAGGACATCCGCTTGTATGAATGCAAGAACTGTGTGGTTCATGCAGCCGATGAAAGCAAAGTAGTAGTTCAAGGCTTGGATGGCTATATCGTAGCCGAGAAGCACGGTCAGCTGCTTGTCTGCTCATTGAAAGAGGAACAGAGAATTAAGGAATTTGGAAAGTAATTTATGTCAAATCAAACATCAGATAATAATAAACGAATAGCGAAGAATACGCTTCTTCTTTACTTCCGAATGCTCTTTATGATGGTGGTGTCGTTATATACGAGCCGTGTCATATTGAATGCATTAGGAGTTGAGGATTTTGGTATATATAATGTAGTAGGTGGCGTTGTGGCGATGTTCACCGTTATCTCTGGATCGTTATCTGCTGCCATAAGCCGATTCATTACCTATGAGTTAGGAAAGGGGGACCAAAGTAAACTCAACAGGATATTTTCAGCCTCGGTAACTATACAATTATTGTTGTCATTAATTATTGTTGTATTGATTGAATCTGTAGGAGTATGGTTCTTGAATACAAAGATGACAATACCGATGGAAAGAATGACGGCAGCTAATTGGGTCCTGCAATTTTCCATTATCACATTTGTTATCAATCTTATTAGTGTACCATATAATGCTGCAATTATAGCACATGAAAAAATGTCTGCTTTCGCCTACATCAGTATTTTGGAAGCCGTAGGTAAGTTGGCGATAGCTTTCTTGATCATGTGGTCGCCGATAGATAAGTTAATCTTCTATGCAGTTCTTATGTGTCTTGTTGCCATCATGGTACGTTTTGCTTATGGCCATTACTGTACAAAGCATTTTGCAGAATGTAACTATCATTTTCATTGGGATAAAGAACTATTGAAAAATATGTTTGGATTTGCAGGATGGAACTTTATTGGTGCTTCGTCTGCGGTATTAAGAGATGCTGGTGGCAATATCGTACTTAACATGTTCTTTGGTCCATCTGTTAATGCGGCAAGAGGAATTGCAAATCAGGTGAATAGTGCAATAACAGGATTCGTTCAGAATTTTATGACGGCATTAAATCCTCAGATTACTAAATCCTATGCATCTGGGGATAGGGAATATATGATGACCCTTATCTTTCAAGGTGCTCGATTGTCCTTTTATATGCTTCTGTTGCTTTCGTTACCAGTATTAATCAATACGCATTATATCTTGGTGATATGGTTGAAATTGGTTCCGGAACATGCCGTGTTGTTTGTTCAGTTGATATTAATTTTTGCCATGTGTGAATCCATATCAAATCCTTTGGTTACAGGTATGCTTGCCACTGGTAAAATACGAAATTATCAGATTATAGTTGGTGGATTACAAATGTTAAACTTGCCAATATCTTATGTGTGTCTTAGGTTGGGATGTATTCCTGAAAGTGTATTGATAGTTGCTATCGTTATTTCTCAGAGTTGCTTGGTTGCTCGACTTTATATGTTGCGTGGCATGATAGGACTTTCTTCTATTGAATATATGAAGAAGGTTTATTTTAACATAATTGTAGTTGCGTTGTTGGCGGTAGCAGTTCCAGGTTTACTCTCTAAATATCTGGAAGAATCATTCCTCTCGTTTGTTATATTATCTTTTGCTGCCATAGTTTGTACGATAATTGTAGAATTCTATGTTGGGTGTAATGGTAAGGAGCGTGAGTTTGTTATAGATAAAGTTAAAAATATAAAGAATAAAGTAATAAAGAAATGATACAGATAAATAATCCTGCTGATTGTTGTGGATGTACGGCTTGTGCCAGCATCTGCAATCATGATGCAATAACGATGAAGCCAGATGCGCTTGGCTTCCTTTATCCGGAAGTGGATAAGGGGAAGTGTGTGGATTGTGGATTGTGTGAGAAGGTATGTGCCTTTAATGACAATTATGACACCAGTTTGAATCTTGATAAGCCTTTGGCTTATGGTGCTCGCCATAAGGATATGAATGAGGTGGAGACCAGTCGTAGCGGTGCAGCTTTCATTGCTATTTCTGATTATATATTGGAACAAGGTGGTGTTGTTTATGGTGCTGGTTATGCTGATCATTTCCGTGTGGTTCATAAACGTGCTACTACAAAAGAAGAACGTGATGAATTCAAAGGAAGTAAGTATGTTCAAAGCGACATGACAGGTGTGTTCCGTCAGGTGAAAAAAGATTTGCGCGATGGATTGACGAAGCGGAAAACAGCAATGAATCTCTATTTTTTAGCGACAGAGCTGTTTCTGGTATGTTGGCTGTTCGTGAGAAAATGAATAAAGGCCGTGCTCAAGATTTGGATATGCCTTGCAATACTGTGAGTGCTCATCTATCAAAAGTAAGCCTTAATTCCACTGACCCAGTATTAATGATCAACAATCGTTATCGCCGTTTTTCTTGTAGAGAGGCGGCTCGCATCCAATCGTTCCCTGATTCTTTTGTGCTTGATTGCGTTTCAAATGTAAGACAGTATAAAGCCATTGGAAATGCTGTTCCCCCAGTAATGATGTGGCATATTGCCAATTCACTCCAGAGGTCTTTTGAAATCACCGATGGAGATTATGATAAAGCTGCACCGCAAGTTTCACCACAGTACGCCTTCCACAACAATTCCTTACAGGGCTATCTCTTTGAGCAAGGTCCTTCCTATGGAACAAATCAAAAGCAGATAAATAAGTAAACCATCAAGAAGGTTTTATTCGAGTCCTTGTTGAGCAGATTTCTTTATTACATCTATCAACAGATTTAGTTGATGTAGCCTTTGCCGTAGCAGACGCGGCACATGGCGCGGCGGTGTGAGTGGGGTGATGTAGTGCGGCCGCATTGGCTGCAATATTGTAGGCTTTCGGTGCCTGTGTAGTTTGGCGTCCACACTATTTCATCTGCGCCTTTACCTGTGCCGTTGCAGCCTGGGCATGTGCGTCTGGTTTTGCTTGTGGTGCTGCCCGACGAAGAGCCTCCGCCTACATATCCACCCGAATATCCGCCTGTGTATCCGCGTGAGTAGCCACCCGAATTTCCGCCACTATTGCTACGTTTCGTTGGTGCAGAAATGGTTGATGAAGTGAATAATCCGCCTCTGCCATGGCAGAAATGGCACAATCCTGTTCCGCCACAAGTTGGACATGGATTGTTGGTGTTGTAGATGCTGCCTGCGCCCATGCATACATTGCATCTGCCATTCCATGTCAAGCAAACCACACATTTTCCATAGGTGTAAACCAACTTCGAGCGGTCGGCGTTGTGAACGGCAAGTTTGGTTGCTCTGCCTTGCCATAAGGTGAGGTCGAACACATATTTATCATCATTCACCACAAGCCATTTTCCACCGCACTTTATCGCCACGTTGTAATACAGGTTATACGCGCCATCGGCAAGGTGCAACTCACTTGCTGGAATCTTGATTTCCAAATCGGTGTAGGAGGTGGACTGATACTTAGGAGTAATCGTTGCCCATGTCGCCACGCAGTTGTCGGTGGTGTTGTAAGTGTGATCGTAGCACTTCAACGCCTTTCCGGTGGCATTGTTGTAGAAATACACATTCACTCTGCCCTCCTCACCTTGGCAACCCGAAATGTCGAACGACACCTTCACGGTCAGCATATCATCATCGTTGTCGGGAGCGATAGAGCAACTCTTTATTTTAGCCGTCTGCGCCAAGCCTTGAAAGCACATGGCGGCAAGCATCAGTAGCAGTAGTCCAGGTTTCTTCATTGCTATCAAAATGTTATCGTAAGAGCAAAGATAATAAAATTTCGCTCAAAAAGTATTGCAAACCCATAAAAATCAACATTGTTAGCCATAAAATCATTATCTTTGCAGCCTACGAGATACATAACAAAACTAATATATGAAATTATTTGCTACGATTATTGCGCTTGCTGGAGTTTTCGCTGCCTCTGCACAGGCGCATCAAGAAACCAATATCAGTAAATGGCAATTTTCCCAAACTGGCGCAGAATGGAAAGCGGTGACAGTGCCACACGACTGGGCTATCAGCGGTCCGTTTGACAAGAAATGGGATTTACAGATGGTTGCCATCAAGGAAAATGGCGAAGACAAGCCCACCGAGCACTCTGGCCGCTCCGGCTCGCTCCCATGGATTGGAAAAGGATTCTACAAAACCACCGTCCACATAGCCGAGGGCACCGCCTACGCCGAACTGAAGTTCGACGGTGCGATGGCGGCTCCCGAAGTGAGCGTGAACGGCAAGAAAGCCGGACATTGGGCATACGGCTACAACGCCTTCCGTGTGGACATCACCCCCTACATTCACGCTGGCGACAACTTGATAGAAGTGGCGCTTGAAAACGAGGAGGAAAGCAACCGCTGGTACCCTGGTGGCGGCATCTATCGCCCTGTGACGCTGATTACTCACGCCAATAAAAGTAGGCTCGATTTGTGGGGACTTCAAATGCAGACGCTCAGCATCGACGGCGGCCGCGCGCTCATCGACATTCGCCACGAGGGCAAGGACATTCCTGCCGATGCAATGCTGAAGGTGACCGTTACCGACAAAGGCGGCAAGGTGGTGGCTAATGCCTCATCGCCAGCCGACGGCATGGGCGACTTCCATACGCAAGTGAGCCTTGCCGACCCACAACTTTGGTCGCCCGAAACGCCATACCTCTACGATGTGAAACTTTCGCTCGTAGCCGATGGCAAAACGCTCGATGTGCAACATCAGAAATTGGGCGTTCGCACCGTGAAATTCAGTGCCGAAGGCGGTTTTCAACTCAATGGCGTGACCCGCAAAATCAAAGGCGTGTGTCTGCACCACGACCTCGGCCCGCTTGGAGCAGCGGTGAATAAAGCCGCCATTATCCGCCAAATCCGTATCATGAAGGATATGGGTGCCGATGCTATTCGCACCAGCCACAACATGCCATCGACCATGCAAATGGAGGTGTGCGACAGTATTGGCATGATGGTGATGGCTGAGAGTTTCGACGGTTGGAAAGAACCGAAGGTGAGAAACGGCTACGGCAAACTGTGGGACGAATGGTGGCAAAAAGACATCACCAACCTGATTTTGAACCACCGCAACCACCCCAGCATCATTATGTGGAGCGTGGGCAACGAAATTCCTGAACAATGGAAACCCGAAGGCGTGGAACGCTACAAGCATCTGACCGCACTTTGCCACCGTCTTGACCCCAGCCGCCAAGTGACTTGCGGCATGGACCAGCCCGACGGCACCATGTGGGCAGGATTTGCGCAAGTGGCTGATGTGCCTGGCTACAACTACCGTGTGCATAAATACGAGGAAATGATGAAACGACTGCCACAAGGTTTCTTGCTTGGCTCCGAGACTGCCTCAACCGTGAGCAGCCGTGGCGAATACTTCTTCCCCGACACCGTAGCACCCAACAAGGAGCACCCCAACGGACAGTGCAGTGGCTACGATGTGGAATGCTGCTGGTGGAGCAATCTGCCCGACGACGACTGGAAAATGCAAGACGACTACAACTGGGTGACTGGCGAATTTGTGTGGACGGGTTTCGACTACCTCGGCGAGCCTACGCCATACGACAAGTATTGGCCAAGTCGCAGCAGTTACTTCGGTATCGTGGACCTTGCCGGGCTTCCCAAGGATCGCTTCTACCTCTACCGCAGCCATTGGAACAAGAACGAGCACACCATCCACCTACTTCCCCACTGGACTTGGACAGGACGCGAGGGGCAAGTCACTCCAGTGTATTGCTACACCGACTACCCATCGGCTGAACTGTTTGTAAACGGCAAGAGTCAAGGCCGCATCACCAAAAACAAAGACAGCCGCCTTGACCGCTACCGTCTGCGCTGGCAAAATGTGAAATACGAAAAGGGCGAAATTAAAGTGGTGGTATATGACGAGCAAGGCAACAAGGCTGGCGAAAAGACGGTGAAAACCGCTGGTAAGCCTGCCAAACTCCAACTCACAGCCGACCGTAGCACCATCGCCGCCGACGGCAATGACCTCGCATTCATCACCGTGAGCCTCACCGACAAAAACGGCACACTCTGCCCCGATGCCGACCATTCGCTCGAATTTAAGGTGACTGGTGCCGCCACATTCAATTCCGTGTGCAATGGCGATGCCACCTCGCTCGAAGTGTTCACCGAGCCCACGATGAAACTGTTCCACGGCCAACTCGTGGTGGTGGTTCAAGCCTCGGAAGCCCCAGGCAAAGCAACGCTCACCGTAAAGGATAAAAACACCGGCATTCGCGCCACCCTGCCTATCACGGTGAAATAACTCCCCATTCCCACAAAGGTATTTCAACCCCAATCGGTAATTTGCTAATCACCGATTGGGGTTTATGGATTATTTTGTAACTTTGTGATGAAAAAAAAACTTAATAACTTAGAAAATTATGGTGAAAGTTGACGATATTGTGCGCTTCCTGAATGATGTGGGAGGCGGACGCGTGGTAAGGGTGGAAGGCTCTATCGTGTATGTGGAAGATGAAGATGGGTTTGAACGCCCTGCCCAGGCTCGCGAAGTGGTGGTAGTGGGGCAAGGCGGCACTAAAGCCAGTGCTTACGAACGCCCGCTCACCTTCATGAGCAAACTCGTGGAGCCCGACAAGCCTGCGACAAAGGTGAAAGAAGCCACCACGGTGAAGCCACAACCAGTGGTTGAGACCGAGGAAGGCGAGGTGCTCAACATCGTGCTCGCTTTTGAGCCAAAGGAAATCAAGCACCTCAACACCACCACATTCTACGCAATTCTGGTGAACGACAGCAATTACTTCCTGAATGTGGCATATATGACCCGACGCGACGACGAAAACACTTGGCACACTCGCTACACCGGACTGGTGGAGCCAAACATGCAGGTTGACCTCGACGAGTTTGGCCACGCCGACCTCAACGACCTTGAGCATGTGGCTATCCAATACATCGCGTTCAAGCAAGACAAGGGCTTCAAGTTGAAAAATCCTGCCCTTGTGCAGCAAAAACTGGATTTGACGAAGTTCTACAAGTTGCACAGTTTCCACCAAAGCGAATATTTCGACGAGTCGGTGATTTCAATCGATATCACTCGCAACGATTTGCCTACCAAGCAAATGGTTATCGACAGCAGTGCGCTGGAGCGTGCCATGAAGGAAAAACGCCACGCCGACCGTCCACAAGCCCGACGCGTGGAGCATCACCACAAGAAAAAAGACGACATCATCGTGCAAGACTTGCACATTGCCGAACTGCTCGACAATTTGAGCGGTCTGTCGAACACCGACATGCTGAATGTGCAACTCGACAAATTTCGCGAAGTGATGGAGGCCAACAAGAAGAAGTTGGGGCAGAAGATCGTGTTTATCCACGGTAAAGGCGAAGGCGTGTTGCGCAGAGCATTGCTCGACGAGCTGAAGCGCAAATGGCCTCACTGCGCCGTGCAAGATGCCTCATTCCAAGAATACGGCTTCGGCGCAACGCAAGTGACCATCAAGCAATAACGCACAACGCAGTAACGCATCATAATGTAGGGACATGCCTTCGGCATGTTGGGGAAGAAGTTAAGAAGTTAAAGAAGTTAAGGAGTTAAGACGATTGCTTTTTGAACTGACTGCAGATGGGAAAAAGTTAAGAAGTTAGGATATATGATTATTTGGTTTTCAGGTACGGGTAATAGCGAATGGGTGGCGGAGCAACTTGCTTCGGCACTGGTCGAGCGTATGGTGAGTGTGACTGAGGCACTGACTGCCGGCGACGACATACACCTCACGCTCCACGATGGCGAACGCCTTGGTTTCGTGTTCCCCACCTACTCTTGGGGCCCGCCTCCTGTGGTAACAGAGTTTGTGGAGAAAATGCAAATCACTGGCACGCCGAGCAGTTGCTTTATGGTCACCACCTGTGGCGACGACATTGGACTATCGGTGCCTATCATGGCAAAGGCATTGGCTCGCCGTGGCTTCACGCTCCTAAGCGCCCACTCGGTGCAGATGCCCAACAACTACATCAACATGAAAGGATTTGATGTGGATTCCGATGCCGTGAGAACAGCTAAACTCAAAGCCGCCCCCAGCCGACTGCATCAAGTGGCAACCGACATTGCCGAGCAAAAAACGGTGATAGATGTGGTGACAGGGCGATTTGCATGGGTGAAAAGCAAAATCATTCGCCCATGGTTTCTGAAAAACGCTATGAGCGACAAGAAATTTGTGGTCGATACTGATGCCTGCACCCATTGTGGCGCATGTGTGAAGAATTGCCCGATGCAAAACATCACCCTCACCGACGGCATTCCACACTGGAACGGCCGCTGCGCCATGTGCCTCAGCTGCCTGCATCGTTGCCCCGCCTGCGCCATCCAATACGCCAAAGCCACCACCACCAAAGGCCGCTATTTTTTAAGAAATTAGAGGTTAGATGAGAGATGTCCGAGTGCTCTAAGTACTCCGAGTGCTCCAATAAACGCACTAATTTGGTGTTTTTTGGGGTTTATTTTAGGATTAGGTTGATGAGGGCGGTGGTGTCGGAGACGTTGATTTGGCCGTCGGCGGTGAGGTCGCAAGCGGCGGTGGGGAAGGTGGCGGTGCCGAGGATGTGGTTGATGAGCGAGGTGACGTCGGTCACGTTGAGTTGTCCGTCGGAATTCACATCGCCGATGATGAGGCGGTGGCTTTGCTCCTGAATGTTGTGGAGCGGACAGGCGATATATCCGCCGTTTTCGTCAACCTGCGTGAGCACCACCATCTTGTAGGTGGAGCCGTCGGTGAGCGATGGCATTTCGCCCTCAAAATGCGAAAAATCCACTTTTGCCTCACCTTGCCACCTCTCAATGCCCAACAGCGGCGCATACGGAGGCATCATCAGCGTGGCGTGTTCCTCATCCCACATGGCGTATTGCAGCGTATCGACCTCCATTGCCTTTGGTTTCACGAAATAATGGCCGTTTTGCGTGCCGTGATAGTTGGCTGGAGTGATGGTTGGCACGATTGGTTTTGAGAGTTGTTCCACCGACATGGGTCGCTCGGCTACCGCCATGCGAGGGTTACGCCTGTCGGTCAATACGCCCTTCACGCCATAGAGCCACGCGCCATCAAATCGCTTTCGCTCCATTTCCGACAATGGACGGGGCAAATCAATCGCCATCCAATTCAGTAAACTGGTGTTGAACGATTCGCCATCGGAGCGAGTGTAGAGCGTCTGCCCATCGGTTGAAACCCGAAGCACACGCAATATCTTGTCGGTGATATTATAACTTTTTCCAACGGCATATTTGTCCGACGACAAAATCACCTTCAATGGCAATTTCACTTCGGGAAAACCGCCGAGAGCGTTGGCCTTTCCGCCACCGAATCGCTCTGAATTGCGCTCCACAAAACTATCGGTAATGGCCGTAGAGGTGAGCATCTGCTTGATTTCGGCAACCGACAACCGAGGATTGGCTTGCAACCATAGCGCCACGATGCCTGCCACCGTGGGTGCCGACATCGAAGTGCCTGTGTTCGGTCCCCAGTAGTTGGTTTTGCCAGTGGTGGCGTTTGGCGACGAGAACGAAAGGCGTTGTGGCAAAGCGTTGTAATAGTCGGAGTTATAGGTGTTGAGCGCCGAAATCACCATGTGGCCCGGTGCCGTAATCATAGGGTGAACGGTGCCAGCCTCGTCGGTGCCGAAAGATGATGTTTGGTAAATATCGCCCACCACGGCTTGCTTCGCAGTATATGTGCCGCCAGAGAGCATCGGCACCGAATTGCGCGCAATGTAGTTGCCCACCGAAATGCAGCCTCGCGCCGTGGCATTGTCGTTGATACAGCCATTCTGAGTGCCGCTCACAAACGCCTGGCCATCGGCAGTGGTGAATGCGCTGAACGTGCTGCCCCACAGCCAACTGGTGTGCCCTGCCCCATTCTGATTATAGAATTGAACACCGAGCAAATAATGCTTCCCACCGTCACGCTTTTTCAATTCCACAGAGGTGCGAATATTGAAATGACCGTTCAGCCCCACAGATGTGAGGATATTGATTTCGCCCTGCGCAAACTGGTTAAGTCGCATACTGAAGTCGGTGTCATGCTCAAAATCAATACCTGCCACCAAACGCCTATCTGTCTGAATGACAGGGGTGGAATAAACAATCTTTTTCGATGCCGGGTCAATCAGCAAAAGTTTCACGCCCACAGCATCAGCCGTATGGCTCCAAGTGTCAATCACCACGCCACCTATCACGCTATCCACAGCATTGGGCAAAGTGGATCCAACAGGTTCTGCAGTGCCTTGCGCCACCTTCAGCACATGGTTATACCCTGCCAAATTACCCACCGACACGCATACCACAGCACCCTCATTGGCAATGGTGCTGATGGCTTGACAATAGGCACTTGTGCCGTCGTGTGGTCCGCCTTGAAAACCGAGACTGGTGGAAATCACACACGGAAGATTCACGCTTTTCGCATATTCAAGAATGTAGCGGGCGCAGTTGGCGATTGCCACCTGATTGGTGGAGTAGGAATAGCCCAGCGCACACACCACAATATCGGCTTGTGGAGCCATGCCACCATACTGCCCCACCCTTGTGCCAGCGGCTATACCCAAGCAGTGCGTGCCGTGGCTGTAATTCGTTAAATCTGAGGTAAGATGTGGTACATCGGCATCGGTGAACTCCGACCCTGGCAACGTGTCGCCGTCAATCACCACCAGTTTTCCTACCCTATTGCCCGGCATATACACTCGCTTGATGCGCGTGTTTCCGTCGGCATCTTGAAACGCTTTGTGGTTGAAATCAAACCCCGAATCAATAATGCCAACCACCACCCCCTTGCCTGTGTAGTCGGTCGGGAGTCCGTAGTGCGTGCCATCGGCGGCGATTGCCACATCGGTGGTGGGAATGGTTACATCGGTATTCGCCTCGCCCTGCTCACTCACAGCAATCTGCCTCACCATAGGCAGTGCCGCCACTTCCGAAATCATCGACAAGGGCACTTGCGCCGTGACCATATCGCCAAAGCGAGCGTTCACTTTCACGCCCAGAGCCTTCAGCGGCTGGCAGTCGGCATCCGAAAGGCTGATAAACGCATCAATCAGCGGATTTTGCTCCGCCTTGGCTCTGATGCGCGACGACTTATTGTGATGCAAAAGCAACTGTTTTGTGGATACGGCATACTTTTCGGCAGCCATTACAGCCACCGAAAAAGCAAGCACCATTATCGTTAAAACAAGCCGTTTTTTCATAGGTCAAAAAACACCGCTACATGCCGAGGGCGATTCCAATCAGCAACGACACATCGGTAACATCAATCACGCCATCGCCATTGATGTCGGCACGGTCAACTCGAAGATTTGCCGAGGATTTATCCAACACGCCATTGATAAGTATTGAGGTGTCGGTAACATCTACCAACCCATCATTGTTCATATCGCCAACAAGCGGTTTCTTTCCGCCCAGTTCACGAACCACTTCGAGCAAATACACCTTGTTCGAACCATCGGCGGCCACCGTGTTGAGCGTAACAATATCGTAAACGAAATTATCTTGCAGCGTAACAGAATCCACCTCCAAGCGCGACATATCCACTTTGAATTTTCCATCAAATTGAGGCATTCCCCACTCCGAGGCTTTCAATGGCGCAGAGAAGGTGCTGAAGAAAGCGTCCCATTGCACGCATCGCACCGTGTCGATTTCCATTGCCGCTGGCTTGGCGAAGAAGTAGTTCTTATCGCCCACCGCTTGCGAACCGAGGAAGTTGGCTGCGATATAACTGTTGACAAACGCTGTGGTGTCTTTTTCACCCACCGCTGGCACAGCCACAGCCTTCAGTTCTGCCCCTACCTTGCTCGTGAGTTCAGCATCGAAGCCCAGAATGTGGCGACCAGGGAAGTCAGCCATTTGCGCGCTGTCGAGCGGTTGAGGAAGCGTGATAGCCACCCAGTTGTGCTGTGCATATTTGTCGCTGCCCAAATAGTCGGTTTGCCCATCAGCAGGCACTGTGGCATTCACACCCTTCGCCGCATCTTTGGCGTAAATCGTGAGCGAATCGGGGCTGATGTGCATCACCGTAAGGTCGTCGGCCTTCACTGAATATGTGGCGTTTTCTTTCATTCGGTCAACCGAGAGCATCGAAGCCAGCGAATATGATGGTTTTTGTTCGCCAAGCACCTTGCTCACATAGCCGAAAGTTTCGTTATCGTTCACGCGGGTTTGCACCAGCAAGTCGTACACATAGCCGTCCTTCAAATCGCTCTTGTCGCCTTCGGTAAGCATAAACACCGGTTTCATTGCGCCCTCAAACTGCGGCACACCAAAATCGGCAGCCACAAATGGCATTTCGAAGCGGTCGGCGGCCTTGTTCCACATGGCGCAGCGAACGGTGTCAATTTCCATAGGCTTCGGACGCACCAAGAAATAATTCAGCGAATCCACCTTTTGTGATCCGAGGAAGTTGGCTGGCAGGAATGTGTTCATTTTTGCGTTCTCATTCTTCTCGCCAAACGTCAATATATCGTAAACCTCCATTTCGGGACTCTGCTTTGAGATGAGCATCGCATTCATATTGATGATGTAGCGACAACGAATATCGTCAGCCTTTTCCGCATCGATGGCATCGGGCATATAGATAGCCACCCAGTTGCTCTGGTCGTAATTGCCCTCTTGATAATCCACTTGAGTGGAATCGGGCACATCGGGAGTGGCATATTGGTTGTCGTCTTTTGCGTAAATCGTGAAATAGTCGTCGGAGAATCCCATCACCGTGAGTGTGTTGTCGGCGATTGGATAAGCATATCCCAATGGAATAGTTGGGCTTTTCAGCATCTTCGCAAGCGTGAACTCGGTAGGCTTCACGCTCAAAATCTCCAAAGGATAGCATTTTGAGGCATTCACATCGGTCAAAACCACCATTTCACAAACGTCACCATCTTTGATTATGGGTCGTGTGGTGGTAAGTTTTGAGTAATCGGGCTTGAAACCGCCGTTGAAGTTCTTGAAACCGTATTCATCAGCGAAATAAGGCATGATGAACTCCCTTTTCGTCTGGCACCACATGGCGCAACGAACGGTGTCGATTTCCATTGGCTTCGGACGCACAAAGAAATAATCGATGGAATCCACCTTCTGCGAGCCATGGAAGTTGGCTGGGATAAACGCGTTGAGCACCGCCGTGGTGTCTTTCTCTCCTGCCTCCGGATTGGTCGCACAGTCGATTGTGGGGTTAGCGATGCTGCGAATCACGCCTTTCACGCCTGTGAGTTGATGTCCTCTGTAGGCAGCGCATTGCGCACTGTCGAGCGGTTCGGGCAAATTCAGCACCACCCAGTTGCTCTGGTCGTAGGTGCCTTTGAGCACATCGGTTTGCTGCTCGGTTGGGATGTCGGGGGTAGCATACTGCCCATAGTCTTTCGCATACAGTTGCTTTGCACCAACTGCCGCATACATCACCACCAAACTGCAGTCCTCCAACTCGCAGTTCATCCCCTCTTTGAAGTGGTCGTCGTTCACCACCTGTGAAAGTGTGAACTGGGTCACTCGCTCATTCCAAGCCTGTAGAGGATACACCAGCAGCGAACTATCGGCAGCCACCGTGGTGAGTGCTATCATATCGTAAACATAATTGTCGTTGAGTTTCACGCTGTCGGTCTCATAGAGCGAAGTATCGACTCTCGCCACGCCCTTGAATGCCAACATACCGTATTTTTCGGGGTTGTACGGCATTTCTATCGTCTTATTGAAGCCATTCCACATCACGCTACGAATGGTGTCGATTTCCATAGGCTTCGGACGCATCAAGAAGTAACTGACCGAATCCACCATCTGCGAACCCTGAAGGTTGGCTGGGATAAACGAGTTGAGTGCCACCGTGGTATCGGTTTCTGCCATTTGAGGCATATCAATCAACTTAAACGACATATTCACCTTATTTTCAAGCACACCACGGAACGATTTCACGAATTTGCCTTTATATTGTGCTTTTTGCGTATCGTCGAGTGCCTGAGGCAGATGGAGCGCAAGCCAGTTGCTCTGGTCGTAGTCGCCCTTTTGGTAAACGGTCTGCTCGGTTGTGGGCTTTTCGGGAGTGGCATAACCGCCATCGTCTTTCACATAGAGGGTGGAGCCATTGCTCGAAACGTACATCACACGAAGCGACGAGTCGTTCACCACATAACTATATTCCGACTTAAACGAAGGTGTGGCAATAATTTCAGCAATGGTGTGTTCGCTCACTTTTTCCTTCAATATTTCAAGCGGACAAACCACGAGTTCGCCAGCCGCACCATATTTGGTCATCGCCACAATATCGTAGTGCGAATTTACGGCAAGCACATCGGCTGGACTTTCCGCGTAAGAGAAATCCACGCTTGCGCTGCCTTGGAAAGCAGGAGTGGAGCCTTCGGGCATTTCAAGTTGCGACTTCGTGGCATTCCAGTATGCGCCACGAATGGTGTCAACCTCCATTGGCTTGGGGCGAACAAAGAAATAGTCTTGTGAATCCACGGTCTGCGAGCCATGGAAATTGGCAGGAATGAATGTGTTGAGCACCTGCGTTGTGAGGGTGTCCATCACTGCCACAGGCATCTTGTCGGCTTCAAATTCCAGATTTTTCTTGCTTTTCAGCACACCGCCCACATTTTTCAGTCTTCTGCCCACGAAGTCGGTTTTTTGGAGCGAGTCCAAAGGCTGTGGCAAGTGAATCAGCACCCAGTTGCTTTGGTCGTAAGCCACAGAATCGGGCATCAGATGCTGCGATTTGATATAGTCGATTTGTCCCTCACCCATCACATCTTGGCGAGCATAGCGTGTGGAGTCTTTCGCATAGATGGTGCGACCGTCAGCCGACACGCGCGCACAGGTGAGCGAACTGTCGCAAATGCTGTAATAATGGTCCACATCTAAGCGTGAGTTGCTTATCACATCGGTAAGGCGATACTGAAATTCGGGGAAGCCGCCCAGCGCATTTATCTTGCCAGCACCAAACTGCAACGGTGCTTTGCGCACATCGTCATCAACATACGCGCTCTTTCTGATAATCTCTTTCACATCGTCGACTTTCAGTTGAGGATTGGCTTGCAACCACAATGCCACGATACCTGCCACGGTGGGCGTTGACATCGATGTGCCCGACATCGACCCCCAGTAGTCGGTTCTGCCTGTGGTGGGGTTTTCCTTGCTGTAGGCGGTATTGGTGGAAGGCTTTGCCAAATAATTATAGCCATTGTAGGCACTAACCACAAAGTAGCCAGGTGCAGCCACAAATGGATATGACTCGCCATTTGGAGCGATGCCATAACTCGACTGAACATAAATCGATCCTTCGGGATAAATTGAATTATACATTTCCTTGCCACTTAGCGACATGTAGCGATTGCGACCCACATAATTGCCCACCGAAATGGTGTTTTTGCCAGTCACATTATCATTCATGCTGCACGAATCTGAGCCATTCACAAATTTATAGTCGCCCACTTGGGGGTGCCATGAGTAAGCATTTTCTGATGTGACCCAAGAGTCAAACTCCACTCCGTCGGCACCATAGAACTGCACAGCCATTTTGTAGGCTTTCACATCGGAGCGCAATGGCTTGAGGCTCACTTCGCTATAGGTTTCGATATGCCCATTGCTCTCGGTGGTCACCCACACACCAATCTTACCCGAAAAATACTGCGACAAAAATGCGTTGTAGCCACGCTTCGACTCCATACCCGGACCAATGTAATGATAGGTGTAAGCCTTCATGATGCCAGTTTCGTAGAAAATAGAGTTGTCGTCGGGGTCAATCAATAGGTATTTGATACCCACAGCCGAGCGACTGCGGCTCCATGTATCGATAGCAAAATTGGCTGTATATCCAGCCTGCGTGCCAGTCACATACGAGCCAATATTGGGGTTGGTGGCTGTGTTCATTCCTGAGAACTTATGGTGAATATAGCGACGGTAGCTGCCCAAATTGCCCGCAGAGAGACAAATCACGGCATCGCTCTTTCCCATTTCCTCATAAATTTTGCAAAGTTTGCTTGTGCCATCGTGAGGACCTTGTTTCGTGCCCAAACTGATGCTGATCACACATGGTTTGCCCACACGCTTGGCATATTGGGTGATGTATTTCAAACTGTTGGCTATATTCACATCGTTTTTCTTGCCACCCAAGGCACACATCACAATGTCGGCACCAGGAGCCATACCCGAATATGGACCATTAGGCGAACCTGCACCAATAAATGCCGTGTGGCTGCCGTGCGCGCTCGTAGTCAAATCCGTGGTGAGGCTGGCTATGCGAGTGGAGTCAAATTCCGAACCGGGAAGCGCAGTGCCGTCAATCGTCACTTTCGTGCCACTGTTGTCGGCAGGCATATACACACACTTGATGCGAGTGTTGCCCAGTGAGTCCTGAAAAGCGGCGTGATTAAAGTCGATACCCGAATCAATGATGCCAAACACCACGCCTTTACCATCGTAATTTGCTGGCAAACCATGCTGAAGTCCTTCCGCCACATAATTCACCGAGGTGACGGAGCGTGTGGTATCGACATTGCTCTCCATCATTTCCGCAATCGACACTTGCTCCACCTCGTCGAGGGCGGCGATGGCCTGAAGTTGCGCCACTGGCACCTGTGCCGTCACCAAGCCCGTGAAGCGAGCGCCAATCACGCCACCGAGTGCGGTGATTTGACTGGTGTTTTGCGAGTCGTGAAGCGTGATGAATACATCCACCATTTCTTGCCCTCGCACTTGCGAGATGGCGGCATGGCGTTTGGCCTCGGTGGGGAAAGCGGAGCGGTTATCTAAGAATGCCTGTGTAGCGACCGACATTTTCTCGTAGGCACCTGCCGTGAAAATGCCTAACAGACAAAATATGGTTGCGAAATATTTTTTGAAATTCATATCTCAAAGATTAGTATCGTTAATTAGTGTAGTGTCTATCATACAAAGTTACGAGATTTTTTCCAAAAAAAGGAACCACCTCCCCACATTTCTCGCATTGAGAAATTTAGAGAGGTGGCTATGGAGGATTGTAAAAATGCCTAAAAAGGAAATGGCGTGCTATCGAACTTGTTTGCCGACTGATCGGCTGCCGTCGGTATAGGTGGTAATCACCACATTTGCTCCGTGGAATGGTTTGCTTGAGCGAATACCTGTCACGCTCACATATTCCACATTTACCACCTGCTTGCCAGCATGGGTGTCGGTAATGCCGTTGGTAATCACATTGCCCCGGATTGCGCCTTCGCATTGCCATTCTTGCAGAGGATAAACCATATAGTAGCGGGTGCCCACATTCTGATTTGCCGCAGCCCGACGGGCAGAATTTCTCTCACCACCCTCGTCAACGGTAATCAAACCAATGAAACTATACACTTCGCCATCTACCAACTCAGGAACTTGACCTTCATATTTCGAGAAATCGGCATAGAATGTTCCGGTCAGCCCTTCCTTATTGATTGGCCCCACACTCATAGGCACCTTAAAGCAGCCTTCTGCCTCTATCCACATTGCCCAATGCACACCGGCAATCTCGTTTGGCTTTGGCTTCACGAAGAAATAGGTGTAGTAGGAACCGTCGGGTTTTGTATTTACGCCATTTTGAGTACCAAGGAAGTTGGCGGCGATATAGGTGTTGCATTCGAATGTGGCTTCACCAGCTCCCGTTGGCACCGATGAGGTGGTGATGGCGGGATTGTCAACATCAGCCATTGTGCCTGCCACGCCACCGAGGGTGCGACCCACGATTTCGGCTTGCTGGTCTTCGCTGATAGGTTCTGGCAATTCCACCAAAATCCAGTTGCTCTGATCCCATTTGCGACCTCGCATAAATGATGTGCGGTCCATCACGAAATCGATCTCTCCATCGCCCAACACATCTTTATCGGCATATCCGTTGTTGTCTTTCGTGACGATGGTGCGTCCGTCGCCCAGCACGCCCACACATGCGAGAGCACCGTCGGCAATGGCTACAGGTGTGCCCACTTTCGCATCTTTGAGGAAGCCTGCCAAGTCGCTCACTTGTTGGTAGATTGGCTTGGTGGTCACCTTCTTTGCATCGGTCCACAGCGATGATGTGCCGTCGTTGTAATGGGCTTGAATCTTGTATTTATATTCCGTGTCGGCTTTCAATCTGGTCACCTCATACGAGTTGCCCACGATATTCTTTATCAGCTGATACGATTCGTTGGTGCTTTCTTCGAGGCTTTGGTCGTCGGAATTGGTGTAGAATGTCACGTCGCCAGCGTAAATTGCGATAGAATCAATGGCTGGCAAATCCTTTGGCACAAGCACGATGGTTTCTTCCACCGAGTCGCAGTCGAGCACATACACATAATTCTTGCCAGTGCTGGTCATTGTCTTGGTTTTCGATTCTTTGCTGGTCTTGACCGTGAGTGTGGCAGCCGTGTATTCTTCCTCGTTCAACGATTGCCCATGCACCACCACCGATATTTTTTTTGCTCCGAGGGTTGGCATTGGAGTGGTAGTGACTGGTCCGAACGGAACGATGTGGCCGTCCCAGATAAACAGTGCCTTGGTCACAGTCCACCCCTCTGGCAGGAATTGGGAGTACTTCTTCAAGCAATCAATCAGTTCACCTTTATAATTGGCTTGGGTTTTCAATGCCGTGAAATCGTAAGAGTTCACATGCTTAGGACTGATGTCGGAAGTCAGTCGCAACGAGTAGTTTTTAATGCCCACAGGCAATGTGCGGTCGGTCCATTCCACCTTGAATCCCGATTCGGTGATGGTGGAAGCGTCCACATTTTTCAATTCGGGCAGATATGTCTTCACCATGCCCCTACCCTTGAGCGGAATCTCCACGGTTCTGCGCTGTGGATTGGTGATGGTGAGCACTGCATTCAGGTCGCAGAACTGGTGTGGGGAAAATGTCACATCCACACTCACGCCGCCATTTACCTCATCGGCGCTAAGCGTGTTGGCGCTCAATTTGAAATGCGCATCGTCGCCCGAAATGCTCAGCGTGGTGGCGCTGGTGATGTTTTCGCCCTTTAGCGTGATAGTTTGGGTGGATTCCTCATCGTAATACACATTACCGAAATCCAGTTTCTTTGCGTCGATGGCAAGTTTCGCACCGCTCTTGTCGCAAAAGCGTAATGTGGCAGATCCATCGTCGTTGAGGTAAATGTCGGTAATGGGCTTGCCCAAGAATCCACGATTTCCCGATGGATTGTTTTCGATATTCGCTCCAAGGTTGAGAGTTGCCGCAGGATTGGTGTCGTCGGTAAATTCGTGATATTCCTTGCCGAAGAGGTCGGCATTTTCAGTGGTGCGCGATGCCACGTTGTCGGCTGGCATAATGGTCATCAACTTCACAGGATAATTGTTGACTGAATTCTCTTTCCATCGTGCCGGCACATACGTCACATGCGTAATCATCACGCCCTCGTCGCTGATATACGAGTCCCAACCTTGCCGGCGGCGGTTCTCTATCACATAATACTCGTTGGCATTAAGTGGACTCTCCACTTTCATTGCCCAGTCGGAAGTGATGGTCTTGCCGTTGAACACAGGCAGGTTATATTCTGTGTCGGGCTGCGGTGTAACGAGTTCAATCCAACCGAAGAACGATTTTTCGTAAGCATTGTAGCCCACAGGAGTGTTGCCGTTATTGTTGTAGCAGCCATAGTCCATCAGGCTCCATGTGCCCATACCGTATTCGGCACCGTAAGTGGTCATATAGAAGTCGGGCAAACCGAGGCAGTGAGAGAATTCGTGGCAGAATGTGCCTATGCCGTCGAGCACGGTGTTGGTGTCGAATCGCCCCTGCACCTCATTGAATACAGCAAACTTATTCACTGTGATGCCGTCGTAGTCCTTCATACCGGGGCCATCGCCCATGGCTGCAGCATCTGCCAAAGTCCATTGGCAAGGCCAAATCGCATCGGGCACCGTGGCAGCGGCTTGCGCTTCGCCCACACCGGCAAACACCACCATCACCACATCGCAAATGCCATCGCCATTGTTATCGTAGTTTGCCCAATTAATGTCGGAGTTTTGTTTCGCCAAATCGCACGCCTCAGCCACCATCTTTGCCACGCCCTTGTCAGAACCGTTGAGATTGTTGCCGCCATACGCTTCTCGGTTTTCGCTCAACTCATACACGCCAAACACATCAAACTGTGGTTCAAACTTTCCGTTCGACTGGTCGATAAAATATTGTCGAGCACTGTTGGCTCCTTGGTTGTAGTGATTGCTGAATGCGTCAATGGGGTTGCTCACCTTCTTGTCGGCAAACTCCACCACAATGATTGGCACCCTCACCTTGCCCACGTTCGGCACTTGGCTTGCCTGAATGGCTTGCTCCACATGCGCCACAATCTTACGTCTCATCATCAAGGTCTGCACTTCGGAAAAACGAATGTTCTCGCCCATTTCTTCGACAATTCTTTGCTCGTCGAGCGAACGCTCGTGCTTGTTGTGAGCGATGATTTGAGTAGGGCCATCGAGGGTGTAGTAGCAGTAATCACCAGTCTCATTACGCACCACAATCAACCCGTCGTCGGTAGCAAGCGAGTGGAAAAATTCATCGCCCAATGCTTGAATTAGAAGCGTGGTGCCATCACTTTGAATACTTGTTAGGAAACCTTTTTGGGCAGGAATAGCCCAAATCATTGATGTTGAGGATATAAGAAAAGCGAGTAGTATGAAAACAGTTTTTCTCATCTTTTTAGGAGTTAGGGAGGGATTCACTCATCATACGGGGGCAAAATTAACAAAAACTTACTGATAATCAAAAGAAAACGCACAAATTCCACTCCTTTTCAGCACTTTTGCCCTCGAAATCACCAATTCCCCACCCTAAAAACAAGAAAAGCTTTCCACCCACCCCTCGATAATGGCTAAATAGTTCACCATAAGAGAATTTATCGATCCACCAATAAAGCCACACACAATAATCCGGAGAAAATTTCCGTTATTAATGCAAACTGAAAAAAAGATGAGAATTGGCATTATTGGAGCTGGCGTTATCGCCAACAAAGTGGCAGGCATACTCAGTGAGCGATGGCAAACGATACTCTACGCCGTCGCATCGCGCGACATTGCCCGTGCCCAAGCATTTGCCTCACGGCACGGTATGCCGAAAGCCTATGGAAGCTACGAGGAACTGGTGAACGACCCCGACATCGACATCGTGTATGTGGCTACTCCACACTCGCACCACTACGCCCACGCACGCCTTGCCCTATCGCACGGCAAACATGTGATTTGCGAAAAGTCGTTCACCGCCAATGCCAAGGAGGCGAAAGCCCTTATCGATATGGCGCAAGCCCACGGTCTTTTTCTGATGGAGGCACTCTGCACTCGGTTTATGCCCATCACTCGAAAAATTGAAGAAGTGGTGAAAAGCGGCATCGTGGGGCAGCCTCGCCTACTAAATGCCAGCCTGTGCTGGAATATGCCCGACATCGAGCGCATCAAGCGTGCCGACCTTTGCGGTGGCGCATTGCTCGACTTGGGTGTGTATTGCCTGAATTTTGCCGATATGTGTATGGGCGGCGAAATTGCAAGCATCAACTCCTGCGCAGTGAAAGGCGGTGAAAATGTGGATTTCAACACTGCCGCGTCGATTCTTTACGCTAATGGCAATATCGCCAGCGTGCAGTGCTCGGCGTGCTGCTGCCATAAAGGCGGCATCATCATTTGTGAAAATGGAAGCATAGAGGTGAATGCCGTGAATCTGCCACGGCAAATAAAGGTGATGGACAAAGCCGGCACGGTGATTGAGGAATACACAGCCCCCGACTCCGACCTAAGCGGCTACGAACTGGAATTTCTGGCGGCAAAAGAGGCAATTGAGCATGGCTGGACGGAGCACCCCATCATGCCCCACTCCACCACCCTGCGCATCATGCAGATGATGGACACCATTCGCCACCAAAACCAAATCATCTTCCCCAACGACAGCCGCAGCCTATAAATCGGCGATGATATTCACAAACGCTTCCCACACTGGTGCATTGCGATAGGCGGCTTCGCAGCCACGAGGCACATGCAGTTCTATGCGCTTGGCATCATTCAGCGTGAAAATTTGACCTGTTTGGGGTGGTGTGGTGGCGTGTGAGTCGATACGCTGGATTTGCGTGCCTTTAAACGCAAAACTGTAGATGGCTTTCATGTTGTTCGACCAGGTGATATGCTTAATACCGCTGTTTTCAAAAGCGTATGAGAGGATTGAATGTACGCCAGCGGGCAGAGTGATTTCCTCCAAACTCTCACAACCCGAAAAGCAATAGCCCGAAATCACGCCAAGACGATGCCCAGGTATCACCACTTTTTTCAGCGATTTGCAGTTGTGGAAAGCGCTTTCGCCCAGCGATTCCACACTTTTTGGTATCACAAATTCGACCAGTCCGGATTGGTCGAAAGCAAAATCGCCAATGTGCTTCACCGACGAAGGCAACCTCAACGATTTCAACGAACTACACCAGCGAAACGCTGCCCCCTCGATGAATTTGGTTTTATTGCCATGGAAAGTGACCGATTGCAAGTTGCTACAACCCGAAAAACAGCGTCTGGGAATGGATCGGATTTCTCGGTGTGGCAAGTCAATAGCGGTCATATGTCCATACTCGAAAGCACCTTCAGCAAAACCGCTCACATGAAAGCGGTCGAAGCCCACATTTATGTCGTCGGGAATGTGTAGCACACCCTCTGGCTGCACATCAATTCTCCATACGATAGCCTCGCTCAACTGTCGCACCATACTGGTTGACACATTCTTATACACCAGCCCACCACTATTGAAATAGCCAGGGCGGTCAGGAATCCATGTGCCCCTTCCCTCTAAAAAATCCACAACACCCTGACCAACAGCCACCGCCACATCTTGTGAGGTGACTTGAGCCTTCAAGCCGCCGGGCATCAATGCCAAAGCCATTGCCGCAGCCATCGCATATTTTCTTATCGCCATATCATCTAAAATTTTATCACCACAAATATACCACTTTTCCCCTTTTGCCACAACATTCGGGCGTTTATTGGGGATAATAGGATTGGAGGTAGAGGCGGGCGAGGAAATCCCAGTTGGCGTGGAGGATTTCGCCGGTGTCGTCGGCAGGTAGGACGGCATCGGGGAGCAGGTGATGCTCAAACAAATAGCGAATGAGGTCGGCTGGGCATCGTCCGGGTTCGGTCACGAGCGTGTGGGCTTCGCGTGCGGCGGCAGTTTGGTCGTAGAGCGCATTGCCCTCCATTGCCACAAATTGAGCCACGTTTGGCGCAATAAGTATGCCGTGCTCTTTGTTTGCCAGCACCACAAAATTGCCATATTCTTTCAGGTTAGGAAGCACACCGCCCTCTTCTTGCTCCCAACCCATTTCGCCTGTGAGAAACGCTGCCAAAGCGTCGTAGTCCTTGAAAAAGCCTATCTCTTTGCCGTTGGCTTTCATAAAATCGGTGTAAAGATGGTGCGTTTCGCTTTTCTTCGATTCACGAGGCTTGGGCAACTCGCCAGTGGCAACCATCTGCACCCATTCGCCGATGGGCAACGCCAAGGGGCCGCATGGCTCGCTGAGCATCACACGGTCGTAGAGATCTTGGATTTTCTCCATGGCGGATTCACCTTCCTTTTGGAGCATGTCGCGCGCCTCGATATGCGCTTGTGCAATCGTGATTTTTGAGGCGTGCTTCATGAAGTAGCAATGGTAGAACAGCCACGAACTGAGTTCGAATATGCTGTTGGCGTCCTCCAAATCTTCGGGGTCAACGCCTGTTTTGATATTGTATTCCACCGAGTCGGGCGCAGTTTCATACACCTCGTCGAGGATTTTATAAAACTCCTCGGCAAGCCACTCAATATCGGGATTGAATGGCGAAATGTTGAAATTCTTGTAGTGCTGCCCCTCAAGCGCATACCAGATCAGGAATCGCAAATCGTCGAGGTTCAACTCATAGTCAATATAGTTTTCGCTTCGGGGGAAGAATGGCAACGGCTTGCCGTAAAGATGCTCGTGCATCATGGTGAACGAGCGCCAAATGCCAGCATCGGTCACGATGTCTTGAAAATAACCCACCACGGCAAGCACCACGGCTTGGCGTTCGCTGTCAGACAGGTTGGTGAACCGGCCACAATCGTCCCAACGCTTGGCGAGGCGTGTGGCCAAAAGCATATAGTATTTTTCAGCCTCGGTCACCTTCTTGGTGTTGGGCTGCATACGCATAAATTCTTTAGCAGAAATTTCCATATTTTCGGAGTTGAAATAGTTTACTTATCAAGCATCACCACAAAGATAACAATTTTGAAATAGAAATCTGATGTTAGAAGTTAGAAATTAGATGTTAGATGTTAGATGTTAGATGTTAGAGCCTCCGAGTGCTCTGAGTGCTCCGAGTGCTCCGGCGTCTTCAGTACCAAGCATGGGCGAAATAAAATCCTCCAGCGTGGGTGCTGGAGGATTTTTTGAGCCGCGAACGGGGCTCGAACCCGTGACCTTTTCGTTACGAATGAAATGCTCTACCAACTGAGCTATTGCGGCTGTTGCGATGCTTCGTGGTCGCATCGCTTATGTCGGTGGGTGCGCAAGCGGCGTGCGATTAAAGCACCGTCTGCTTGCTATAAGTCAATTTAATCTTTGCCTTGTCGAGACGCAATTTCGCAATCGACGGAATGGCTACCGCTGGCGAGATTTTTGTCACTACAGTTTTCTGTTGCTGGTTATAGTAGTAATAACTCGAAGTTTGAGTGTAGCTTGTCACATCAATAGGCGTAAGCGTGAGGTTGATGTCTTCTTCCGTTGCCACACCATTTTGATTGTTAATGATGTTGAGAATGTAGGGGCGAAGACCTGTAAACTCATACTGCTTTTTCGTAGCATTGTATGTGGCGTAGAACGAATCCTTGCTGTTGGTCAAACTGTCGCCATCGAAGAATGCGTCCTTCTTATCTTTCTTCACCATCAGCAAATAACTTGGAGGCGCAATCTTGTATTCGTTGCTGATTTCCTCCACTGGGAGGGTGAGTTCAAGCGAGTTGATGAGCGCCAAACCATCGGCTGTGTTTGCCTTGTAGGTGTTGATGATGTCTTGAATTGGGAATTTCACATTCACCTCATATCCCGATGGTCCCATCACAATCGCCTCGCCATTGTTCACCATTTGTTTCACACTTTCAGCCACAGTGAGGCGAAGGTTGTTGTTGGTGATAACCTCTGGAGTGGAAGCGGCATACACTTGACTCACGGTGGTGATGGTATCTACTGTGTCGCGCACGGTGGTCTGCTTGCGGTAGAACACCTCCAAGTCGGTGGCATAGTAGTTCATCACACGGCCAGAGCCGTAGCTGTTGGTGATATACAGTCCAGGAAAATACTCTTTGAATTTTGTAGGGTCGCTAAATGCGTCGCTCTTGTTCACAAAGAGGTTGAATATCTTTTTAGCATATTCCTTTGGCATAGGAATGCGAATTTCACGCCAAGTGGCAGCAGAGCCTGAGTAACTGTATTCTGAGCACAGAACTGAACTTGCAGGTGAGCATGATGCTGTAGCGATTGGTTTGCTTGCATCGTAGTAACCTTCGGCGCTGAAATCGCTGTAGATTGGATCAGGGAGCTGCTTGGTGAGCTCATACACATTCATGCGCATTGGAGCCAACGAGTCGCCGGTGAAACCACCAGTGGTTTTAAGGCTCAAAGTCAACTGGCATGAATCCACCCATTCCTCTTTGGTTTTGATGGTGTCGATTCTGTTGGCAGGCATCAACTGGCACACCACGTCGCTGGAAAGTTTACCATAACCAGGGCAAGTGATTTCGCCCACGAGTTGGGTGCTGGTGCGCGCATGGAGTTTCTTGTTCTCTACACTCACACCTGTCATCACAAACGAAGAGTCTTCAATAATCTCCGACTTCGTGTCGGTGAGGGAAGATCCAATATTTTCGTCGGAGCATGAATACACGCCAATCATCATCAGCATGGCGAATATCAAAGTGACCGATTTTTTCATATTCAAAATTTGAGTAGTAAATAGTGTTACAGAGATTCGTAGAATGTCTTGTACGCTTCTGCACTGCCAGCGATGTCGGCTTGATATGGGAGGAATGGAAGTCCGGATTCCTTCACCAGTGCCATAATCTCGTCGCTGATGTGCTCGCTTGCCTGAACCACACCGTCGCAATGCTGGAGCGCAAGTTTGGTGAGCCCCACCTTGTCGAGTGCCAAGTCCTTAGTCCAAGCAATGTTTTCTTCCTTCATGCCGTCGAATTTCAACTTTTCGTAGAGGCGTGCGTCGAATGGCTCAGAGAAGTCGTCGTCGCAAAGCGAATACACCACTTTAGCACCCTGATACGATGGGTCGTCGGCATAATAGTCCTTAATATAAAGAGGCGCAAGGGCTGTAATCATACCAGTGCAATGAATCACCTCTGGCACCCAACGGAGCTTCTTCACAGTTTCGAGAGTGCCACGCACGAAGAAGATGCTGCGTTCATCGTTGTCAGATGGAGAAGTCACGGTTTCAAGCTCCTTGGTGATATTCTTGGTGAAGTAGTCCTCATTGTAGATAAAATACACCTGCATGCGAACAGGCTGCAAAGTGGCTACCTTGATAATGAGTGGGTGGTCGGCATCGTCGATAGTGATGTTCATACCCGAAAGGCGAATCACTTCGTGGAGCTGATTGCGGCGTTCGTTGATGAAACCGTATTTAGGCATGAAAGTGCGCACCTCCAAACCGCTTTCTTGCACGGCTTGTGGTAATTCGCGACCTGTCACAGCCATAGGTGTGTTAGGTAAATAAGGTGAAATTTCTTGAGAAATAAAAAGAACTTTGTTTACATCCATTGCGCAATACTGTTTATACTAACTGCAAAGTTAGCAATTTTTTTCCAATTATGCCGACTGTTTGTCTGTCGGGGTGTGCTTTTTTAAGGAAAACAACCTCGTTTTTAACATTAATAAAACAAATTAGCACTGTATCACAAGCAATTTGCCACCAATCCACTACCGCCTCACCACAGCCCCACACCACCCTTACACCAAAAACACAAAAAAAGTAAACGACTGTAGGCAAACGGTGCGAAATAACATTTTTTTGCTACAATTAATAAACAATTTGTTTTTAATTGTTTGATAATTATGAATTATATACTAAGTTTGCACTCCAAGAAACACAATGTTTAATTTTAAATCGATTGAAGGTTATGAAAAAAATGATGATGGCATTTTTGGTGGCTCTGATGAGCGTAGCAGCTGTTTGTGCACAGACCACAGCCACACAACAATGTAAGAAGCAAACTTGTGCTGCCCAAAAATGTGAAAAAGTAGACAAAGAATGTAAAAACGCTGTCGAAAAGTGCGACCAAGCAAAGCAAAAATGCGACAAAGCCATTCAAAAATGCGACAAGGCAAAGCAAAAATGTGACCAAGCCGCTCAAAAGTGCGATAAGGCAAAGCAAAAATGTGACCAAGCCGCTCAAAAGTGTGACAAGGCAAAGCAGAAATGCGACAAAGCCATTCAAAAGTGCGACAAGGCAAAGCAAAAATGTGACCAAGCCGCCCAAAAGTGCAAACAAGAGTGCCAAAAGAAATAAAAAAATAAGGTGAAAAAAGCTGCCTAACCAAAAGCAGCCCCACACCTCCCCCACACAGCAAACCCCGGTGCGCCACCAAAAGCCCACCGGGATTTCTATATCTCCCCAGAAAAATCTCTCCTGCGGTTTATAGTAGCCTTTCACAAATTAGCGCACTACTGCCCCAATGTTTCTTCATTCCAATATTCTTGCAAATTTTCTTTGATACATTTCATTATAGCAGAGAAGTCCACCTGTTCTTTCCAACGTATCTTTTTCAAGAACGCACTCCACCATGTATTACGTATTTTATCTGTAGCAAACGCATCAGAAAAAAGAGCCAAGTGTTCCCTGTATGGCGTATTTCTATTCTTGAAAGTGCAAACAATAGCTTCTGCAAGTAGTGTTCGGTCGATCTCGTGGTTGGTGAATAACTGATACACATCAAAAAAATCTTTCATGCGACTATTGCTCTCATCACGGTCAACCATCGCATGAAACTTCTCCGCTATCAACGTTTCCAATGAATAGGCATACAGTTCTACGGCTGGAACATCTGACAACAGCAATGGGTAATCCAATGGCAGTGGATAAGGCGTAACCACATCTCCAAAGCCAATGTCGACAGATATTTGTTGAACAATTGTGTCTAAATGAGCCTCTATTTTCACACAAGTGCCAGGATATTTCTTGTCAATGGCTATTGGTTCCAATTCAAGCGATGAAGCATCAAAGAAAACGCCATCGTCCTCGCATTCAATGCTACATATCTTTTCAAATACAACTTTCAGATTATCCTTATCATTACTGATGCGTTCACCCAACAAATCAATGTCGATTGTTGGACGAGCCTTAAACCTATCCAAAGCGAACAGCAGCGAACTACCTTTCAACAGAAAGTGCCTCTTGTAAGGACTTGCGGATATGCGAAACAGCAAGCGCTCGTGCAAGTACCTAACCAACACTTTCATATATTCTTGCTTTTCCTCTTTTGCGAGGTTCAGCAAACGCATTCGAATCGATTTCCCGATATTTTTCGTCATAGTCTTGTTTCCAAATATGTAGTCAATATTTTATTTACTCTGAGCTTTTGCGCATAGTCATGAAGCAAAGAGATATTGCGGTTTTCCTTTTTAAGGAAGTTGTCTATGACTTCACCGCAAACATCAAGTCCAATTTTATTTCGGTATTTTACTGCATCACAAACTGTGCGCTCCATATCTGTAATAAGAACTCTGTAACCCGAAATCACTTTTTTAATAACACCAAACTCCAAGTTTTCTTTCTTCCAAAAATAAAGGTCGATTGGAGGAAATTCTGGCAAACGAACTTTTCGTTTTGCTTCTATTGCAATACAAGTGGAAGAAGGCACCTGTGTAGACAGTCCATAGTAAGCGAATGCACTGTAAAGACAAAGCACCCCCTGGGGCACAATGCGCTCTACATCTATCATGTTGTTGGCCAAAGCCGACGTTTCCACATAGATGCCCTTACGAAGCCTCATAAGCATTCCTTTTTTTGTGGCACTCCGGAGTTGCTCATAATCGCCACGGCTTTTCACTTCGCCCGCTGTTATGAAGCCACCTTGCTTTTGCAATATGTCTCTGATTGAGTCACTTTTCATGTAATTGCTATTATATACGCAAAGATACAAATACTTATCTAAAATAACGAACATTTTTGTGTAAAATATTACGGAGAATATAAACAAACTCCGTAACATCACACATTCTACACAGGCAACTTATTCGAAAGAGAAATGATGCTACATAGCAGAAGATACTTTATGGAAATGCAATTTTACCATTTTTTCTCCACTCGGTTCTTACGCATTTTGCTCCCTTGTGGTACCAACATGCGCACACGAGTGGGTGGGTGGAAAAAAATACCACCTCGCTGTCGGCAGTGAGGTGGTACATCAATAGGTATTATTTAGGAATTGAATTTAGAATTCTGCGTTCTTTGGCGTGCGTGGGAATGGAATCACGTCGCGAATGTTCTGCATACCGGTCACAAACAGGATAAGACGCTCGAAGCCGAGGCCGAAACCAGCGTGTGGGCATGTGCCGTATTTGCGGGTGTCGAGATACCACCACATGTCCTTGGCAGGAATGTTGCGGCGTTGGATTTCGCTATTGAGTTTCTCCAAACTTTCCTCACGAACGGAGCCACCGATGATTTCGCCAATCTGTGGGAAAAGCACGTCGGTGCCTTGCACGGTGCGGCGTTCTTCTGGCTCGTCGTTTTGCTTCATATAGAAAGCCTTGATTTCGCGTGGATAGTTGTAGAGAATCACTGGCTTCTTGAAGTGGGTTTCCACCAGGAAGCGTTCGTGTTCGCTGGCGAGGTCGCCACCCCAGCTGATTGGGAACTCGAATTTCACGCCGTTCTTTTCTGCCTCTTCCAGAATCTTGATACCCTCGGTGTATTCGAGGCGCACGAAGTCGTCTTTCAAAACACCCTCAAGGCGTTCGATAAGACCCTTGTCAATCATCTTGTTGAGGAATTCGAGGTCGTCTTTACAGTTGTCGAGAGCCCACTTCACGCAATACTTGATAAAGTCTTCTTCCAAGTCCATCAAACCGTTGAGTTGGAGGAATGCCACTTCTGGCTCAATCATCCAAAACTCTGCCAAGTGACGTGGGGTGTTGCTGTTTTCGGCGCGGAATGTAGGTCCAAAAGTGTAGATGGCACCGAGTGCTGTGGCGCCGAGTTCGCCCTCAAGCTGACCGCTCACGGTGAGCGAGGTCATCTTTCCGAAGAAGTCGTCGTCGTACTTGATACTGCCGCTCTCGTCTTTGTCGAGCTTGTAGAGGTTTTTGGTGGTCACCTGGAACATTTCGCCAGCGCCTTCGCAGTCGCTTGCAGTGATGATTGGTGAGTGGAAGTAGAAGAAACCGTGCTGGTTGAAATAGTTGTGCACAGCCATTGCCATATTGTGGCGAATGCGGAACACGGCACCGAATGTGTTGGTGCGCAGACGCATGTGGGCGTGCTTACGCATATATTCGAATGTTTGGCCCTTCTTCTGCATGGGGTAATCGTTGGGGCATGTGCCGTAGAGCACGATGTTTTCGCCTTGGATTTCCACGCTTTGACCAGCGCCTTGGCTCTCTACGAGCTTACCAGTGGCACCGATACATGCGCCAGTGGTAATGTCTTTGAGCAAATTCTCGTCAACCTTTGCTGGGTCGATTACGATTTGCACATTCTTGATTGTTGACCCGTCGTTGAGCGCGATAAACTGCACTTGCTTGTTGCCGCGGCGAGTACGAACCCAACCTTTCACGCACACTTCTGTGCCGATGAGTGCAGGGTTGAATATGTCAACAATTTTTGTTCTTTTAATTTCCATGATTTCTGTGTTGGAAAACAGATGTATATATGTATATGAATTATTCAAAAGAGTTCTGTTTCAAGAAGTTTACCTCTTCCTGAGTGAGGTAGCGCCAGCGTCCGCGTGGCAAGTTCTTCTTAGTGAGACCTGCGAAATACACGCGGTCGAGCTTCACAACGTGATAGCCAAGCGATTCGAAAATGCGGCGTACCACACGGTTGCGACCTGAGTGGATTTCGATACCGGCTTGCTTGCGGTCGGTAGGCGAAACGTAGCTCACTGCGTCGGCGTGGATTGGACCGTCGTCGAGTTCAACGCCGTCGGCGATGTGTTGCATATCTTCTTCGCTGATGGGCTTGTCAGTCCATACTTGGTAGATTTTCTTCTTCACGAATTTTGGGTGAGTGAGCTTAGAAGCCAAGTCGCCATCGTTGGTGAGCAAGAGCACACCTGTGGTGTTGCGGTCGAGGCGACCCACTGGGTAGATGCGTTCTTCGCACGCGCCCTTCACAATGTCCATCACGGTCTTGCGTCCGTTAGGATCGTCGCTTGTGGTCACGCAGTCCTTTGGCTTGTTGAGCAAAATGTAGATTTTGCGCTCGCTGGTCACAATCTTGTCGTTGTATTCCACAGTGTCTTTTGCTGTGATCTTCACACCGAGTTCGGTAACCACTTCACCATTCACCTTCACCAATCCCTTGGTGATCAATTCATCTGCCTCACGGCGTGAGCACACGCCAGCGTTTGCCATGAATTTGTTGAGGCGTACTTCTGCATTTGGATCGATGATTGCTTCCTCATACTCTACTGGCTGAGGACGTGGCACAAAGCGCATTTGTGGGCGTGGACCTTGCTGGCGTTGTGGGCGTTTCTTGTAGCCACCTTGTTGCTGATAGCCACCACCTTGCTGGTAACCGCCTTGCTGACGATAGCCGCCACCTTGCTGCTGACGATAGCCGCCACCTTGCTGCTGACGATAGCCGCCACCTTGCTGCTGAC